>Ga0210059_1005236_pt1 | contig 20888 bp, 14 predicted proteins | sample Ectturendosymbi2_FD_188042 | JGI IMG/M metagenome (GOLD analysis project Ga0210059, IMG submission 188042) | Ecteinascidia turbinata endosymbiont from Florida, USA - Sample 2 (SPAdes) (version 2) | ecosystem: Host-associated > Tunicates > Ascidians > Unclassified | place: Key West, Florida...
TCTGCACGTCCGTGCGGCTCGCTTCTAAAACTCCTGTTAATCAAAAGAATCTATCACCTTAACACCCTGCACCTCTACCCAGCGCAAAATCGAAAACGAACAAAGAGAGAGTTACCGAATTCTTACATCAAGCTGTTGAACTACAGACATCCGATTATTCGATTTTTACAGAAAACGAGGGCTTGGTCCAGATCAAAGTCACTATAACCAATCACGACTTTGGTCCAGATTACATACTACACTATCGCCCAAATTACACGGATCACCCCAAGTGAGTAGGCCTATACACTGCATTGAAAAATTTTTCACCGTTCACGATTTTTGAGCAACTTGCGCGGGTACGCGACTTTTCAGTCTAGCCGATTCGATCTGGCCGATTCGGTCTGGGCCGTTTCGGTCTGGGGACATTTCGGCCTGAGCCGTTTCGGTCCGGGGACATTTCGGCCAGACTGTGAAATCTTGCAGAAATCTTACATGTTAATATTTTAATGCAAAGATAGTTAAATCAACGAGAAGTTTTATTTAAAAAAAAACACAAACATGATCAAGATCCAACAGTTAATCAGCATCAACATATGATTTTCATTATCATCAGCAAGCAAATTAAATCATTATCGACATTTTGCAATTAAATACAAATTCTTCAATGTCATAATTACAATTAAGATTTAATCGCAATCATGACTCCACAAAGGGAGTTGGTATAACACCAGCTAGAGTGACATTTCGCCGGCCTATAATCATTTAATGTCCCCAGACCGAAACGGCCAGACCGAAATGTCCCGTGACTGAAACGGCCCAGACCGAAACGGCTCAGACCGAAACGGTTCAGACCGAAACGGCTCAGATCGAAACGGCCAGACCGAAAAGTCCTGTTCCGACTCGCGCTTCCCCTGAAAAACAGGGTTAACCCTGAATTTTGCACTGTATTGAATATACTCTTTACATTCAGGATTTTTTAACAACTTGCGCTTGCCCTGAAAACAGAATGTGCCCTGAATTTTTCACTGCATTGAACATACATTTTTTTATCATTCAGGATTTTGAGCAACTGCGCTTGCCCTAAAAAACAGAGTTGCCCTGAAAATTTTCACTGTATTGAATGTACTCTTTACATTCAGGACCTTTTAACAACTAGCGCTTGCCCTGAAAAACAGAGTTGCCCTGAAAATTTTCACTGTATTGAAATCTTTTTTATCATTCGGGATTTTTGAGCATCTCGCGCTTGCCCTGAAAAAGAGAGTTGTCTTAAAATTTTCACTGTATTGAATGTACTCTTTACATTCAGGACGTTTTAACAACTAGCACTTGCCCTGAAAACAGACTTTGCCCTGAAATATTTCGCTGTATTGAATATATTTTTATCATTCAGGATTTTTGAGCAACTGTGCGCTTGCCCTGTAAATGAGAGTTGCCCGGAAAATTTTCACTCTATTAAATATACTTTTTATATTCAGGATTTTTCAGCAACTGTGCGCTTGCCCTGAAAACAGAGTTTGCCCTGAAAATATTCAAGCCGGGAGGGCGGTCACCCCCTCGACCTCCGCCTCGTGCGTCTATGGGTGCGGGTTAAGGCGGATGCACACAGCACTGCGGCTGCGGGTACGGTAAACGGAAAGTCCCAGACCGCACCGCAGCCGCGTTGTGGAACAGCCGTTGTACCAGTGCCCGGCTTCTGCCAATGCACACATGCAAACGGAGCTGGCGGCCGTGGGTTGTCATGGACGCTCTGTCTGGTGGATGTTTCGCCTTACCTTAAAATGTATGCGATTACATTTTGGCCTGCATCGTGACTACACATAATTTTTCCGAATTGCAGGCTGATGCTTCGTCAATACATTTGAACTCATTCAGTCTTTGCCACACTGTGTCACTAAAATTTTAAAAAACGTTTTTGTGTGTTCCTAGCTGCGAAATCTTTGCTGAAAGTTTGTTGGATATGGCTGGATCCTCTGATTGTTAGGACAGCACAAAATACCTCAGCCATTTCGGCACTTCAGAGTATTGCACAAATACGTAGGCTAAGTGTGCCATGAAACGTCTGTAGTTTGTGGATAAATTCTGTGCAAAAAAACGTTACATACCCTTGTCTGGTCTGCAACCAGCTTGGAACACCAAGGGGGCGAAGAGTTTTCTGAGAGTGGCCCAAATTTTTAAAACTATGTCCAATACTTTCAAACAATGTCCAGCATATTTTCCAGGGGTGGCGAAAAACTTTCTAGTGGGGTTTCTCCCCCTTGATTACGGGCCTGCCTGCAACACCGATAACTTCGTTTGGGCTTAATTATAAATACAAAACATAATTGCTGCTGTCCCTGTATTTCCTGGAAGCAACATACTGACGTTGTTAACAGCTCCTGAATATTTCCCACATTCTTCAAACTCTTTCATTAAAAGTATGCACTGCTACCGCACCATGAGATGCTTAAGCACAAATAACCTTAGGTATAACAAACTTACTACCATTTATAAAACGCAAAAAATTCTCCAACTAAAAGATATATACAATTTTGAAGTGAGCAAATGTTTGTACAAATATACTAAGTCTCAGTTACATGTTACGTTTAACAATTATTTATACTCATTACAGATGTTCGTTCATATAATGCAAGACAATTCAAAACTCGACAATTTGCTTTACCAAAGCACGTTCAAACTCAGGTGGTAAAATGATAGAATTTAGTGCAGTAGAAATTTGGTCAATAATTCCTTCACAAATAAAAAATAAAACGTGTTTGGCACTTTTTTCAGCTGCATGAGTATAAGAAATATGTATTACTCGGCTACTATAGAAACATACTTTGTGTTCTTATTGATTGCTGTATATAAACCAAGTGGATTGATTTAATTGCTTATCGCTGTTACAGTGGAAACTGTCAAAACATGAAGCATCTCCGTTAAATGTTACATCGTTTGGTTTTTGTGGCGTTCACAAAAATTGGTCACATCAAACCAGTGTATAGGGGGTGCGAAGGAATTTTGCCCGGATTCTCCCAGACTTGACCGAAAAATACTTCACAACTATGTCCATTAGTTTTAAAATATATCCAACACATTTTTTCAGGGGTGGCGAAAAGTTCTCTAGGGGGGCTTCGCCCCCCCTGGTTACGGGCCTGATCGAGTGTAAGGCAAGGACGGAGAGTACAACTCCCTCCTAACTTTTGGTTTGGACAGGGGGACACAGTATCTTTCGTCCCCCCCAATATTTTGTGATAAAAAGTAATGTAGTTGTAAAAGATTCATGATTGCATTACTGTTGGAAAGCCCCAGCATAAAGCCAAGGAATAAATAAGCAAAATGAACATTATCACTAAATTATCTGTGGACCCAGTATACAGATTTACTACCTAAACTGATTTATCATGATTGTTGATAATTGTGCTGGTTAATTTGAATTAACCGAATCGGTGTACATTAACTTCGCTCAATCACTAATTACTGCGCTGGTCTGTAGCCTGCAACAGGGTCGGATTAAGGTTGCGTGGGGCCCCTGGATGAAACTTAGAAAGGGGCCCTTTCTATACATATAAAACTGTCGTTAATAGATAAAAAATAAATGAACGAACTGAAGTGTTTTCATTATTGAAGCAAATAAGGCTTGAGCAAAAAAAAAGAATCGTTAACTAACATGGACGTCACAATACGAACGAAACTTGATGATTTCAAGTCTCCAGTAACCCGCAGTCCCGAAACTGAACCGAAAGTTACTGTAATCTGCAATCCCAAAACTGAAACGAAAGTTGCTGTGGAATTACTGCTGAGTGTGGTGTGGACAAGTCAGTCAACACCAGCGGAGCGCATTTTTGCGTATTTTGCGAGACTAAGTCCTTGTGCAAAAACGCAGTGTGACGCTTACAAACTTTTTTGTGGCACTAACAGTCACAATCAGTGTTGCAACTGCTGGGGATTTTTCACTAGATCTGGGGTTTTCCTGTTTCACCTGGGGTTCTGGGGTTTTTGTTGAAAATCTGGGGTTTGTTTGACTCTGGTAAAATTGTAGAAATGTTTGTTGTATAACTGTATTCTCCATTCGAGAATACAGTAGTCTCATAGACGTAATGTGCAGAGTCAGTACAGTAGCCAGTATAGATGAGTAGGGCTAGGCTTAACCAAATCGTTTAAAATCTAATGTTTTACAGACTAAGTACTGACTAAGCATAGGTCAGCACTCCAATCTATCGCTGATGTGTCAAGGGCAGGTTATTTTGCATGATTTTGGAATGCTTTGTTTGGTTTTGAAGATGCTGTGGTTGATAATCTGTTCATTGCTTTACAGGCGCGTTGGCATAGGCATGAATGTAGGCAAATATTTTGAATGTTAAATTAGTAGTCAAATATTGCAATGATTAGGGGGAAAAACTGTAAGACTTGGATGTATCATGTAGATGTTTCAATTTGTGCATTTAAGTCAGTGGTCTTCAGCCTTGTTTGTTCAATCGCCCCCTTACAGGAACTTTGCTTAAAAATCTCCCCACCACATATTATTTCAGCGTTGGCTAAAATATTATTTTAATTTGAAAACATTTCAATGCTAATGAAATAAAAGGGCAATCTACTTGACACAAATAAACGAACAAACAAAGCGAATGGAATTGCATTTGTAGAAAAAATGTTATTCATTTCCAAAACAGTTCGTTCCAACTACTGCGAGCCTTGCCCTGGATTTTGATCTAAGTTTGTTTAAGGCAGACAGGTTGCAAGTTTGTCAGCTTTAGTGGTTTATGGCGTTTCCACCGGTCTTGTTCATGTCAAGACCATAGGGATATTTATTACGCATGTGCACTGTGCACAGGGGCACAACGAGGTTAAATGGTGCCGGGACAAGGCGCAAGTTTGGCGCCCCCATATTCGAACCTGAGGTCTTTTGGAAGCAAATGTGCTGTATTGAAGAAAGTAGGCCTGCTTGTGACATTGTTGAGATTTTTCGGCGCCCCCGCATTGATTCGGCGCCCCATAGTGATTCGGCGCCCGCGAAATTGTGTGCCCCCCTCGTTATACGCCTCTGACTGTGCAGTACTTGGTTGAAACCTTGCTCAGCAACTTACGTCGTGGGTAACACCAGTAGTAATAAAGCTAATTTCTGAAAAATGCTTGCCGCTCTTGATCCAAGTCTGACTACCCGTGTAAATAAAATATGGCACAGGCCTGACCATCGCTTTGGAAGTCGATGAAAAGTCCCTGGGTTTGGAATCGCACTCGCTTAAGTCAGTTAATAGACAAAAAGGCACTTCACCCAGTCACTTCCTACGCAATCCAGCTTTCTGCGTTATCTCCACGACAGAAAGACTTCTTATCATGCCTCAAATTACAGATGGCGAAAAAGATTTTTTGAAATTCTTTGTGTAGCCAACATGTGCGTGGTTGGACTTACTTGCTAGTGTAAGTTATCCCTTTCCTAGTCTACTGTACGGGTATAATCTGTCATTAGCCAGGATGAACACAAAGCAGCTATATCCGTATGCACAGTTAAACACTCAAACTGACTGAAAAACATGATAAGCACGTTTTAGAACTTACGAATAACCGTAATTAATTTTGCTAGCCGTTAAATGCTACGTAAATCGTGTCGGAACAGTCCTTTTACCCGTGTTTTTTCAACAGAAGACACATGGTTCCACTGTTTTACTAAAGTTGCGATTACGAAACAAAATTCATAAAACACATGATAACGGACTATGACGTGTTTTGCCTACAAAACAATGTTTTGGCAATGCTCTGCCCGGTCTACCGAAGACTATATGAAGTCCTGTTTCAAGGCAGTTTTGCTAATCATAACACATAAAGTTGGAGGGATTTGTGACAATTCCCAGCGAAAAATATCTAGGCTAAAGTTAACCACAAGTTTTGATTAATTTTCTTAATCGCAGCGTCAGTCGATGTGATGATTCGGTGGTAGTAATGTTATGGCTGTTGGACCATTTTTAGTATCTTTAAAGAAACGGAAGTTTCTCCTCTTTAAGAAATTGAGTTCGGTCGATTGGGTATTTTTTGATAGCTAATATCAGTATTGGTCGTTTTCAACCAAAAAAAATATAATAAAATGCACCAATGCATGCTCCCATATACGAGAAAAGTCCAAAATTCCATGTATGTTGATATGCCTAAAGACTTGCAAATGTCATAGCTTGATGTCCCTCATTTGACGCTGCTCATGCAATGACTGGGTCAACAAACTACCAAACTACTTATTGCAACAGTTTCCCCACTACTTTATCTTGTTTTGAACATTAGGCGTATCAAAATACCTGAAAATTTGTCAGAACAGCAGTGCTTGGCTCCCAACCAGCAACACCGTCCGTGGCCTTGGGTACTTGATGCAGTGAAGCGTTACGCAGGAAAATGTTACGTAGATTGATTGTCACATCACCAGTCCTATATCTCGTGATTTACAATTTTTGTAACGAAATATGGAGTGGATGTGCATCAACTAATTTGGTTCCAAAGTGGCAAATATAATTTTTATTTTTGGAATCAATTCCGAAATTTAGTATATTCTAACCTGCAAAAATCGCTCTCCTAGAAACTGAAATCGCCACCCAAATCTGTTAAATCACACAATCGCCCCCTGGGGGGCAATTTCGCCCACGCTGAATACCATTGATTTAAGTGAAGGTAAAACAAAGTATCAAACGTTTCTTAAAAAGATAAAAAGATCTAACTAACTTTTTATGTTCCTGCAGGTACTTGATTTGCTGCTTGCCTGCTTGTAAATTGTCAGTATGTTCAAAATAGCTTTGAACTAGTTAAAAACGTGATGAAAATAATGTATAATACTTTAATTTTTTATGTGCAAGTGCCGGTAGCGTACATTTCAAGTTTGATTTTGACTTTTTTAAACATTTTGTATGTTTGTTTTTTTATCATTTTCTGTTTTTTCAAGGTAAATACAAGAAGGATACTAGGAAAACCGAAATTGTTTGAGTGTATTAACAAAGCACAGCCGGAGCCGGAGCGGAGCCGGAGCCATGTTATTAAAAAACACAGCTCCGGAGCTGGAGCCGGAGCCATGTTATAAAAAAACACAGCTCCGGAGCTGGAGCCGGAGCCATGTTATAAAAAAGATAGCTCCGGAGCCGGAGCCATGCTTACGTAAACAGAGAGCTCCGGAGCCGGAGCCATTTTATTTCAACAAGAGCTCCGCAGCCCTGGCCACATGGTGTTTTTCTTCATACTCATCCCATTCGTGGTGAATCGCACGTGCACCACAACGCTAACAGAGAGGCTGCAACACTTGCAGCAAGGTTGGGCTAGATTTTTGAAATGATTGAGAGTGAAAGAGACATGCAAACTAAAAAAAATTAGTAAATAACCCGCAATCAAACTTGTTAAAACAAGACTGGACACACTTTTCTAAATTATTGGGCGCCATGTCATAGTATGTTGGGCATAGGGTTGCGAGATCGCTTGAAATTTTTTCAAGGGCATTTGGTCGTTTTGTGATTATTGTTATTTAACTTCATGCCTACTTTGAATGCTTTTTAGATATAGTGGTGGAGTACATATAGTTGTGACACAACTATTTGTGAATAGTTTACATTTTATTACACAACTGTAAGTTTACACATTGTTCTGTTCAGTTATATTGTTGAACCTTGATTCCTTGAATGTTCAATGTAGCCGAATCAATAGTTCAATTATGAACAATTTCACAACTGTTCAAGAACTTTCAAGGACGTCGGAAAATACTCAAGGAAACAACACATTTTTTCAAGAATCAAGGACATAACGTGTTTTGATAGCAAATTCAAGGACACTCCTTGGCACTCAAAGACATCTGGCAACCTTAGTTGGGCACCATTGTCTAACTTATCGGGCGCCATTTTATAGTATGTTGGGCACCATTTCATAGCAAAAAAATGTCGTAGAAAAAACATGAAATTTCGTGTGACTCTACATTGACTCAAACTTGCAAACCAATGACTCAATGTGACTCGACTCTGACTCGAAGCGCTTGTGACTCTGACTCAACAAAAATCACTCGGACACATCCCTGCCTGGCTGTAGCCCAGTCAACACCACCTTAATCCGCCACTGGCCTGCAATCAGAATACGGTTGCCACTGCTGTAGTATTTACCAAAATATCTTGTGGTTTGTTTTTGGTTTGAACTATGTGGTTTAGTGGTTCTAGTGAGAATCTTGTGGTTTTTAGTAAAACTACACTTTATTTCAGAACTGACCAAATTTGAATTGATTATCACAAATTTTGGGCATAAATATGTCTATTTAAGCCCAACTCTCAGAATTAATTTGTTTTCAAATGAAATGCAGTCCTAGATATAGCACCATTGTACAGTTCCAGTTGCTATACCACCTATTTGAGCCATGGTCCCCAAAATATATAATTTCCATAATTTGCCCCCCATTTTGCCAACTTTACAAAAATATCATAGGTTGAGTGAACATGATGCCGTCATCGAAACGCAAACAATAAAGGTTTGTCCCCTCCAAAATTTTTTAGCAATCTCGGTCCCTGAAACAGGGCCTCCATGAGCGTCGGAAGGATATTTTCTAGGGGGACCAGCAAGGGATTTTACTACAACTTTTTCCAGAGGGGGGCCAAAAGTAGTGAATTTTGGTTTTTACCCCTCGAAAATAAAAAAAGCTTTTTTTGCTAGTAAATTCAAAATCCAGGGGGGCCTTGCCCCCCTGCTCCCCCCTTCCGACGCCAATGAGGGTCTTCAAACATTTTGCCAGAGGGCCACATGAGCCATAACACAACAGTTCGAGGGCCGGTGTCTTACGTAATGTGATTGTTTAAGGGTATGTTACATTTTACCAAAACAATAAATTTTTCGTATTACATTGTTTTTCGTTATTGACAAAATGCCTTTGATTCCGGATGAAATGGCTTCGCGGGCCGGATTAAATGGTTCCGTGTGCCCGATTTGACTCGCGGGTCGTAGTTTGGAGACCCTGAATCAAACAAAGATGGAGTTTACGAACAGCAACATTGGAGAAAATAGTAACATTACAGTTCTTTGCAGCTGATGAGTGAAACTTGAAGTAAACACGTAAGAATATATCTCCTTAGATCTGCTAATTAAGCCTAAGAAATTATGCTTAGTCTACCAATCGGGCAACCCTAAACTCACTTGAGTATTCCAAAGTGCCAACACGGCAATTTAACTCGAATGGGCAACTGAGGTTCTGGGTTAAAAAAAACAACGTAGACCTATGAATTAACATCTTCTGTCAACAAAGCTCCAACACTTTGAGAGTGTATATATTGCTGTGACGAAAACCGCACTGGGTACCATCCACCTTTGATTCAGTTATTTTCGCAGCATCTTGGCATACACTCTTCCTGAGAGAACAAGCAGAGAGATGCCGCCGTAGTTGGTTCATTCACTCCTGTTTCCCTTTCTGTGCATGGGGACGATCAATTTGCCAATCTTTCGACACCCTTCCAAAACGCCATGCCAGTTGACACACACGATTCAGCCGAACCATCTGGCGTTCTACGTTCCCCTAATTCACTACCAAACGTTTCGCATTTAGCTTTAAGCTCGGATTTAGCAGCGGCGTCAGAAAGCCTACTGATGCACAGTTCTACGGAAGCTTTTATCTGTGCAAAGTTAAAATTAACATCCCGCCTGAAAAACTTTGTTTAGTTCTGTCAGGTGAGGTGCTAATATTGGCAAAAGGAAAGCAGCATGTTGAAATTTTTTGTTTTCATAAGTCACAGTAAAACAACGCACATTGCATTATTTATTTTTTCTGACAGCTGCCTCAGTGTGGCCCAAAATCTCACTCCTTGCCAGTGTTAAACATGATCCGGTTTCCGGATCGCGATCCAACCGGATTCTGCAATTCAGAACCGGATCTGGATCGGACTAGATTTCGAAATAAACTCAACCGCATCAGATACGGATATCCAAAGTGCATTGATCACTGCAGTAAAATGCTTAATCAGAGTTTTTTTTTATTTAAACCGGATTGGATAAAATATTTGGACAGGTCTACTGGATTAGGATCGGACCGGATTACTCAATGAAAATTTTGGACTGGATTAGGATTGCAAAAATCTCCAATATGTTCAACATTACTCCTGCTCTCACTGTTGGCTTACTCGACAACCACCTTTTTGCATGCGCGCTGCAACTGCCAACTTTTGTCTTATTGTAGTCTGATGCATCGCCAGGCAAGCTGTGGCAGCTCCCTTCTAAAGAAGAAGAACAGCACACGTTTAGGACAACTCCGCGAGAGCACTGGTGAATTTGGTCAGAATGCCCAAGGCACGCCCAAGTTAACAATTAAGAAACTTAGACCCGCCCGTTTTCGTTCGACTTCACGCTCAGTTTTGTTATCAGACGAAAGTGTATTCACTCATGGTTTTATTAATACAGCGTTAAGCACTGCGACATTTATCTTTTGATACAAACAACAAGAGTTTACTATAGCGTGGTGTATTGATATACACATTGAGATTTATTACAAGTAACAGGGGTTAGCGAAAGTTTTATTCTTTCATGGAGGAGAGAGAAGCCCAAATTGTCAGCGGCATCATAGCCACTAAACCGAAAATCTCTTTTGTATAAGGTAGTCCATTGGTATGCCCACTCGGACTAAGCCAGCTTGGTATGCCCACTGCTGGATGTTCTGCCTAAGCCAGTTGGAATGCCCACTACTGGTTTAGGTGTGGAGCTGGAATGCCCACTTGCTCAACTGACTGCTCCTGGCAAAGACACCTGTATATGGCAATTTTCTCGCGTATTTTCATTGGCTGGTTTGTCACGTGCCACGGCGTCACAAGTCGCGATGCTCGGAAATCACGCGTCTCGTTGGTTTGCACGCACGTCGCATGACGTCGATCTCGCTGTCGGATTTTCGTTGGTTGTCCTTCTCCTCGTCACTCTCGTTTTCCATTCGAGACGGTCATCCCGGAGTCGCCGATTGTGTGTGCAGTGATCCGGCATATTTTCCGTGTTGGTTTCTATCCGTTTGAATCGGTAATATAGTTATCTGAAGTATTTTAATAATTAATGGTGATATATTCAGGTTTTCTATCCTCCTGGTATTAACGTGCGAATACATACAGAGTACAAACACACAATTAATGAGTATATATTATAATGTCTTAACAAACAGGAAGTTTTTAGTTATTACTCCGTTCTAGCTTTATCATTTTGGTCTTCAGTCCGTTTTGTGTCATGACGTTTGTATTCCAGCATTCTTCCCAATCGCTGCTATTTAAGTATAGTAAGAGACCGAAGCGAGGTGGTGCGCATGACAACGTACAGATACCAAACTTATAATTTTCGCTTCCAAATTCTGCACCAGAAAGTTGTGTCGGCCTATAACATTGCAGCCGTTTCTTGCAATAGCAACATGCAAGAAAATATGCTTTCCCAAAATCGTTTTGCTTCAATACAAGGCAAAACCGTATCTTGGCTTTCAGAATTCGGGGTGTCATTGCAAAATTTTAGGGTGTCATTTCGACACCCAAAAACGGTTTAAAAAAACACTAGAATCGAGCGGTGTGCAACGCGATTTCAATGCAAAATTCTTGCATTTACTGTCTGTAGGTAGGTCGACTTTTCGGTCTCGCATGTCATTCACGTAGAAGTGTAACCCGCAATATTTGCAACAAACAAATCTACTATAATAGACAAAGAAAATGATATAAAAATCATTGTAGTATTTTTCCCGGAAAGTTGCTTAATATTTGATCAAACATATGTTTGTTTTTTTGTTGAACACTTTTTGCGTTGGGCTTTTTGGTGAATTTTGTTGCATGTTTTCCAAACCATGGTTTTGATTGACCAGCAATTGTAATCTTTTATTCTTCCCCTCCTTTTTTTATCTTAAATGTTTCTTTCTTAAATGTTTCGTTTCTTATGTGCTGTTTTGAAGTTTGAAAAAGTTTACGTTCCTCGCATTCACCGAAATTGCCGGTCTAGCTATACCTTGGTCATAAAAAGCACTCTCATAAAAATAGTCATCTCTATTAACAGAACCAAAACAATCATGCTGAGAGCCTCACCAATGACCACTTGCATAGCAGGAATTCCTACTCGACCAGGTTCATCATACCAACCACCGGCACTAGTGTCACGAACTCAGTGTAGGGTTGCCAGATGCGTTTTGTAAAAATACTGGCCAATGTAATTTGTCAATAGTGACAAATCTGGGCTGTATTCGTAAGCGCATAGGTTCAAACTAATATTATGCGGAAATTTAACAAACACCTTTTATGGTAAAAATAAAAAAAGAAAAAAAAATTAAAAATAATAGTTGTATTCCTCAGTCTTCCTTAGAATTGGCAAATTGCTTTTGCTAAATTTCAAGCAGAGATTCAATAAAATCTGACTGTTCACCACACGCTTCTCTTGCACCAACTATGGGTTGAAAGGGTTAGGTTCAAGTTTGCTGCATTTCTACCAAGTATGGGCCTAGTGCAGTCTACTACACAGACACTCATCATGCATTAGTGTTACGTTACACTTACTACAGGTGGTGGACAAGTGAAATAAGTTTTCAAAATCGATAGTCTGCATATGGGCCTAGTATATCCACTGCCTATTTAGTATTTGTTTTGTTGTGAGCCAGTGTCGTATTCAGATACAGATCTGGATATAAGATATTAAATTTCTGAAATTTTCAGACAAGGATAGGATTGGATATGCAAAACTTTTTCCGATATGGATCAGGAGTTAAAAAATCAATATCTGCTTACCTCTGGTATAGCCTATACCTACTACTGATCTCTGCAGTCAAATGCAACCCGGCTTGGAGCCCAGGGCTCCCATCAGCGGTGCCACTCCACTCGTAGTGTTTCTGCATTTCATCTAGTGTTCTAGTGGTTTTTCATAGCTATCCGTTGTTTTTTATGAGTTAGCTAAATGTAATCAATTACACAAGTTCATCCGTGTAATTGTAACTGTAAAGTAGGCTAATTGAGACTTCTTCATTTTATGCAATTGAAATTTGCTAAAAATTCTACTTAATTACATCTTAAATTAAACAAGAGCATAAATAAGTTTTTGTTTTGAGCAATAATAATTGTTTTGAATAATTTTTTTTGACTGTTTTGAGGTAAACCACTACAAAGTCACTGTGGTCATCTGTTAGAAGTTTCAGTGATCTGTAGGCTATAAACAAACGGTGCTATCTCTTGTTTTCTTTGTCTCTGGTGTACAGTGAGTTGTACAATATCTTTGTTTGCATTGCAACACATTTTCTAGCCATTTTCATTGTGTGTAAGTTTGCATTTTGCTTTTAGAGCTAACTTGCATTGAATCTTTGAGATCAACCCACAATAAAAAGCAAAAATATGTACACAATCCAAAATGGTGTCACAAAGAAATGCAGCATATATCAAAAATATAAAAAAACAAAAAAAACCGCAATATACATCAACATAACACAGATGATGGTGGGCAAGCAATGGGTGAAGAGATGAGGCATGTACAGATGAGCAGGTGAGGCAAGCACACAGGTGAAGAAAGTAAGCAGCAATAATGGTTATGAGGCAGAGGGCAAGGCATTTTGGTACATTGCCTTTGCCTAAACAAGACTAATTGAATTGCCTAAACAAGACTAATCAATATTTTGTAGTCTAGGCCCTAGTAATGTTTTTGTGAATCTAGTGTTTTTTATCATGAAATCTAATACTTCTCCATAATAACAGAGTGGGTCAATTTTGAGCTGAGCACCAAATAGGAAAATGTTGTTGAAAAATATCTAGTCTACGCTACTTAGTACTTGTTATCATGCAATGACAATGAATTTATGCATGATTTGATGCCTGGTCAACGAATATATCGTTTCGTACGTGGATTTTTGCCTAAAACCAGCAGCTTTTGGTAGCCTTACCAATGCCATAGCTCCTCCGCCAATTGCGCTAAAGAGCTGTTCAAGGGCTCAAACAGATCAGCCAGTCTTCTAGTACGCGCTCGAAAAAATTTTTTTGATTGATGGTTGCGGATTTTTTGTGAGTGACATCGTAAGTGAAGTAGTTTTGGGTCATTTTGGCTCATGTCGCATCTTCTTTTGAGTGTTTTAACAGCTCTCTACTGCTTTCGGCACAAGAATTGCGCTCGTGCAAAGCCACATGCATCGTGCGATCTGGTTGTTTTGACGCAAAAATCCCAGAATCTTATCGGATGCCAAAGTGTTAAGTTAAAACGTTGCTGAATTTTGGTTGCATCGATTAGGGTTAGGGTTTTAGGGCTGGGTTGGATTAGGGTTCTAAACCCTATCTCTAATCCATATCCCTAGGCCTATACCCCATCCCAAAACCTATCGCTAACCTCTATCCCTAACCTTATCTCTAACCCCTTTTCCCAAAGACCTATCCATAACTTCTAAACATATCGCTAACCCTTAAAAGGGTATGAAAAACTCAGAAAACAGATCCATGCTCACTTCTGTCGTGTATTGCTACCAGCCATCTGCACACGACCAACTACCAGCTGTAATTAATTATCGCTTCTCATGAGTGTTGCCACCACCATGTTGCAGCTGTGCACACTTGGTGAAGTCATGTCTTCCTTGAAGCCTTGTATCAGGTTTGATTTTCATTGTGCGTAACTTTGTAAATACTCATCTCTGACAGGTTTCGCGCATAAATTTGTTGTCAATGCATGGCAATGAGTGCACCAACACCAACATATTTATTATCAGTATTCTGATTTGGTTTTCAGCTAAAAATTACCAGTATTCTGATTTGGTTTTCAGCTAAAAATTAACCACAGAGTGGCAACACTGGTTGCCATTGCTGGTGTTTTCCACCCATAACTTTTTTCATCTTCATCTGAGTGTCTTAGTTTAATTATGAAAAATCATGCTGTTAAAATCTTTGCTTTTTAAAGATATGAATTGGGAAATTAGTTATAGTAAATGTAATAGTAAAATAAACATATCTTCCAGTCATTACAGTGTTCGCATGCTATCATCTGGTAAAAAAGTGCTCATATTGCTGAAACAAATCTTGTTCAGTCAGTTTCACCCTCACACTAGTTTCAATATGGGTCATTCCATTTCAAATTGAATGTGAGGTGTAACCCTAAGTTTCAGAATTTCCTTGTTTTCATATATTTTATTGCTTTTTGAAAATGATGACCAAAGAAAAAAAATTTTTTTGATATCTCATACGGTTCTCAAGTTATGGCCTGTTGAAATTTTTACCACTAGGTGGAGATTTATCATGCGAGCACTCTTTTTGCTCATAGGCCAATGCAAATTTGCTTGTATCTTTGCAAATACTCTACATAGATGTACAAAAATTGGTTTCCGGGTGTTTTAAAGGTTAAGGAATCCAAATCTGCAGTCAAAATAGCAGAAAAACAATTTCATGGAGAATATGGAGGTTGAAAATTTTGTAACAAATTGTTTAGTTCCGAACTTTGACCTCAAATTGTGAGCTGTTGACACAACATTGCAAACAATTTTTTTTAATTTTGTAGCACTATGCTTGTATTTTCTATTGATATAGGATTGCTTGGTAAGTATGTTTTTCAAGGTTTTTGAAAAACTAGTGATAGAAGTTTTACATGTTTTATATAGAAAAACAAGAATTTGCTAAAAACTTACATTTCAATAATATCTCAAATATTCACCATATTGAAACTACTGAACATTTTCTGACAAGTGAGCAGGATAAACAATTACATACACAGATCCCAAATTATTATCTAACAAAAAATGTCGTAGTGTGCACCACAGAGGTGTTTATGCTAGGTGTTCCAATTCCCATTTTTCTGCTTCACCATTTCAATCACATAACTGTTAGTTTACACTCAGTTTTACAAAGGAAACAGTTTCAATGAATAACATTGAAAATCATTTTCATGTCATTTTCATTAATGATATAATTTTTTCCACGACACAGCTGGCCGTGGTGTTTCTTCTACACAGGCTTTGCTGCAGAGCCACCCAAGTTTCAACATGTGTCTTCTCATTACAGCCACTGAAAACGTTTGCTTGGGGACCTAAATTAACTTTGACTATAGTTGTTGCTACTTGTCAAGCATTCACAGTCAGGAAACACTTGTGCATAGCAATGTTTACAGTCATTCATTTAGGATTAGGTGGGAAGCACATTTTTTGCATTGCTGTGCCAGCAGCCATATATTCAGAGCAGAAATAGCATTCCAACATTGCATTTTGTTTCTGGCAGTTTATTGTTCAAGTGTAAATAGTTGCTTGCATTGAATGTTTGATTTCAATCTCAGAATTCATGGAAGGTAATATCTTTGTGGTAGAGTTAGATGTTAAGTAATTTTGCCACAGCCCATTTGTTTATAATTATCATCAATTCTGTGTTTGAAGAGATCATCAGGTGAAGTGATGGTGACCCATATTTCAGTAGCTTTTATGTTGCCATTTCGAGTGTAGCAAGAGATAAATGTATCAGAACAGGATTTTTGCACGTACTTCAATAGCTTGTATTGCAGAGGTGTGAGATCCTCACAAACAAAGAAGTGCTGCCTGCCATTGGTATTTTTGAGATCCCTTTTGTGAGTAACAAATTCATTTATTTTTTTGTATGACACAAAGCTTGCAATGTGGATTCTCCTTGTTTTGTTTTTTTTGTCCTAGCCTATGCACACTCTGTATATCGATCTTGGAGATTGATTTTGAGCTCATCTGCTATTTTGAACAAGACCTTTTCCCCATCATCTTTGTCTTATCTTCTACTCCATAACTAAAGAATATTTTCTCTTATTTTTTGTTCTTGTCTGCCAAGTTGAGAGGCAATCAGATTTGTTTTCTGAACCATCTCATTGCATAGCTGTACTTTTTCTTCAAGCTGATTCAATTTATTTTCATGTTCAACCATCTTTTTGTATTCCATTTATCGTGTTTTGAAGGTTTTGTGTGATATTAGTTAGCTTGTCCAGTTTTTCTTGATTATCCAATATCAATAGACCAGTAAAATCAGCATTAAGTTGCAAATTGTTTAATACAGTATTATTTAAGTTGCTACCTACATTATCCCCTGTCTTATTCAAATAGAAAAGTTCAAAACAGTATTATCAAATCCAGTTAGCAGAAATTATAAAATCCATATCCAACAAAACACTAGAAAGCGGCAAAATTTGAATCCAAGTCCGTGGTCATTTTTGGTGCATGTGAAGGGATGGAGGTATGTTGCAGCAGGATTAAGCTAGGCTTGTGCAAGTGACTGAGAATGAAGGAGAGAAGTAAAAAAGAAAACTGTTTTCACCAAACACTTAAGTCTAAGTAACCTGGTAACACAACTGCTGAAACAGCATTGGGCACCATTTCTTAAGTAAACAAACATATGAAAAATGTTAAACTTTATTTGACTCGAGCTTGCAAAGCAATGACTCGAAGTGACTCGATTAAATATTTAGATGACTCTGTCTCAAAGAGCTTGTGCTCGACTTGTGACTTGGCACATCACTGCTTGTAGTGCAATGTCACTATAATAAGCACTGCAAAGTACTGTTTTCTAAGTTGCTGTAAACATGTTTGGTGTACTAGAACAGAGCTGAAGGTACATCCTAGCTTCATATTCCTTTGTTGATGCATGACATTGCTGATATGTTTAGTTTTACTGATAGATTTTATACAGTAGGCAACAATATGGCTGCAGAGGGCATTTTGGTTGATATTGGTGGTAGCAATGTGCAATCAACAGACCTATATGCAAATGAAGCTGAAAAATCGGAAGATGTGTTGATGACAGCAAAGTTACAGAAAGAAGTAAACAAAAAAACATTTGCAGGTACAATTCTATTTTAATGATTAGATTTTCATTTGTTGCATGGTCATTTCTTTTTTGTTCTGAGTATGGAACTTACACTAAGAGATCTAAATGTTAAACTGACAGTTACAAGTAGAGCTTGACCGATGCATCGGCATGCCGACATATATAGGCTGATATGGTGATGTTGCTGATATATCTGTTACGAATAGAGATCGACTGATATGGCTTTTTTGGGGCCGATACCGATATATCGGCCATTCATGGACCAATACCGATAAACTGATATTTTCAAAATTTTTAAATCTTGTTTTCTGTTTCATTATAAAAAATATGTATTCTGTGCCTTAACTCTTTTTCAAAAACTTCAAAAATCAAGATTTATGAGTTAAAATTTTCAAATTGTAGCAATTTTAATATTTTGCTATGATTTTTAATTAATCTGATTAATGAAGACGCTTTTGTTTTGGCTGTGACGGCCGACATGTGCTCCATGGTTCATCTAGTCTGCTTGTTAATAAAAACGCTCCTGCTAACGATGCTGCAAGATAACTTATCTTGACTTGGTTTGTTGTGCCTTCTTGAGCAAGTTGTCTGGATGCGTGAGGAATATAAAAGCATTTTGCCAACACTTACTGAGGCTGATAAAATCGGCCGTTTTTGCCGATACCGATGTTTCGGCAAAACCCAAATATCGGCCGATTATATCGGCCAGGCCGATATATCGGTCTATCTCTAGTTATGAACTTGTGCATGGTTTAAGCTTGCTTCACCTTGTAGGCCCACTTGTCACACTTTTACACTTACTGTTTGGGAGAACTGGGCGTGGCTGAAAAGCACTAGGTTTGGAGGTGGGTTTTTCAAAATTGCAAAGGGCTGGAGAAGACCTTTTTTTGGTAATGGGTTTCTAGGTGGTTTTCACTGTGTTTGTCTGATTTTATCGGTTTTCCCGGTTTCTTGGGGTTTCCGCCTGCTTTTAATGATTTCCCCAGTGCTTTGTCCTAGTTTGATGTCTGTGTTTTAGTCCGTATACTGTTTTGAGACAGTGTTGTGTTCTGTATAGGCTTGCCAAGTGTTTTTTGTACTTCTGATTTAAGAGGCTTTGTCCTCACTGTGTGATGGCAGCTCAGGGTTAGAAAGTCAGGCAGGTCTGTTTGTTGCGAGGCTTTTACGGGACTGCAGATTAGCTGGGGTGCATTTGCAGTGTGAAAACTATCAGTGGTGTACGCAGAAAATTTTCATAGGGGGGGTTTGGTTCAGGGTCATATGGTGGTCATTTGTATTTCTTGTTTGCTGTTTGTGACGTCACAATTTGATGTCATTTCCATGTTTCCAAGCCAACGTTTTGGCAAAGTTTCTTGACATAATAATGCATATTTTTCTACATCCACTCCCCTTATTTCATGTGGCATTGCACTGAATATAAACTGAGCGGTCCAAGTTAGGCTATCGGAGGAAAATAAACTCATCGCTACGACACAGCAGTTCATAACTGCAAAAATATCAGGCTGGGCATTAAAATAGGGGAGTGAAACATACTCACCACCATGTCAGAGCAATTTACAACTGCAAAATGAGGCTGCGCTAAGGTCTCGTCAAATACGAGCAGTTGAGCATTGAAGGTGTGTGGCTGGACTAGCTGGCACAGACCCTGTTTTGCGAGATCAAATTTTACTAAACTACACAAGAATTGAGAATGCGCATAAAGTACACAATAAAACGTTTGTTTTTTGTGATGTATAGAAGTCCACAGATCCGTACCCAGGAGGGTGCGAAGCCTCTCCTAGAAAATTTTTCGTCCCCACAGGAAAATTGTGTTGGACGTATTTTGAAACCATTGCACATAGTTTAAAAAACTGTCCAGAAAGCTCTCCTCCCCCCTGGTGTCCCAAACTGGTTACGGGCCTGGAAGTCCAGCAAATGTTTAGTTTTCCTTCTTCACTGCTGAGACATTATCAAGTGCCTGAATGCTTCTATGTTAACAACTGCTGTTTTGGAGCTCATGCAACAGTTTTATCATGCTGCAGAAATTGGTAATGTAGCCAATGCGTTTAGCGCTTGCGCTGATCAGCCATAGCGGACAAAATAAAGTCAACTGTTTCAGATAAAGTGTACTATCGCGGAGCATAATCTTAAACATGCGCAGTGGACGAAAGATCTGCAGAAAGTGGTGAGATGGTTTCTGGACGCATACGATAACGAAGATTCCCCCAGATCTGATTATTACTTTTTGGCCCATTTACAATGTTCCTTGAAATTTGCATGCAAATTAATTCCGTGATATTTGCATTACGTCGACAAATTAACAAGCAAAAAGTATGCCAAAGCAGTTAATCTCATTTGCGCAGGTATAGTGGATTTAACTTTTCGCATTACGACTTGCCGTTTCCTACTCGCTATTGTATCCTGTTCGTGAGATCTGGTTTGTATCAACTTGTCATTCGCGCCAAGGGATTTCGTGTGTGCGCGCATGACCTCGATTCGCATTGCATCATTCGGTTTTGTCCATCGGCGTGGACACCACGCTTTCAGAGAGTCGAGTTGTGTATCGCTAGCGCACGGACCACGTTGGCTGTTTCTGCTGTCGCCCCATTGTAAAGCTTTTCTGTTGCTGCTAATCAGAAGCCTTTTGTAAATAAAGATTTGTGCACCAGAAAATCTGTGAAACGAACTATCAAAGTGGTGAGAGCCAAACGCCCTACTTCGGCTTGGCAACTTAAAATGTCAGGCAGTTTTAGTCGGGAGTTAGAACAGTACTCATACAACGACTAGGCTGCCTCGTTGGTAGCATTTGGGGAAACCAGCATCTTTGCATCCAACGACAGTCATTCCTCGCAAGCAACATCTATGCTGGGCAACACCCCAAACCTCAACATAGGTTCATAATACAGTTTTCGTAAAATATCAAGCTTAAGGGGGGTTAACCTCAACTCTCCCTTGCCCACGCCCTTGCTGAATATAAACTGCTGAATATAAACTATCAGCCATCCAAGCTAGCAAATCGGAGGAAAATACAATCAATGCTACGACACAATAGTTCATAACTGCAAATATATCAGGCTGCATATTAAAACAGGGTAGCAAAACACACTCATCACTGCGTCCGAGCAATTCACAGCTGCAAAATGATGCTGCGCTGATGTCTTGTCGAATATGAGCCGTCGAGCATAGAAAGTGTGTGGCTGGACCGTCTGGCGCACACCCCGGTTTGCA
>Ga0210059_1005237_pt1 | contig 20887 bp, 17 predicted proteins | sample Ectturendosymbi2_FD_188042 | JGI IMG/M metagenome (GOLD analysis project Ga0210059, IMG submission 188042) | Ecteinascidia turbinata endosymbiont from Florida, USA - Sample 2 (SPAdes) (version 2) | ecosystem: Host-associated > Tunicates > Ascidians > Unclassified | place: Key West, Florida...
GCCATTTGTTGGCGATCAGTGAACTCATAAAACATGACCAAGTCACGTGCGGTTTGATGGTATGCGAACGTGGCAAGTGCCCTGGAAAGACTTGCATTTCTAGCTATGCTGATGTTGCAGGAGATAGAAGAGGTCAGGCTTACCCGCCGCTGTGGCAAGCAAGATGGTTTATCCGAAACAGCCCCGACGGATGCCACAGCGTGGCGGTTTAGAATTTCGCTTACACAAATACAATGCATGAGTTTAGCAGAAATGCGAATGACTTGAAACTTTTCTCACATTCACGACGATGTCTTTTAGCTGCAAGAGCGCCATTCCAATAATGCGATCTTCTCTGGCAAAGCAATAATCCTTCAGCAGAAAATTCAGCTCATAAACTGTTATGGGCTCCTCATTCCCAAGACAGCTGAAAAATAAAATTTGAATTGAGTGCCACGAAGAATGTTGTCGCCATGGGAACTGTTGTTTGTGGGTTAGTCTGATAACTATATCTTCTATCATTGATGGTGCGAGCGACATATTTCAATAATAAAGCCACAATCGTCTCATGAAAGAGGACGTGTTTACAGCAGAAGTAACAAAACATCGTTTCTTAGCAAAGTTGGAGCTTCAGAGTCAACATTAGAGCAGAAGGAAACCGTTGAAAGCTTCTTGACAATCTTTCCAGCCTTCTTGGGACGCATCGCAAAGTGCATCAAATAACCACATGATTTACAGCAAATTAAAATAAACAAGTGAAACCATGTCCCTGCTAACATGACGTTTTCTGCATCTTAATCAGCTTTCCGCAGCAACCATATGGTTTTCCATGACAGTCACATACATTTCTATAAAAATACCAGGGTTTTTTTTTAAAGGAAAATGTTAGGTACCCGGTATGGACCTGTAGGGACCCGATTTCTCTGATTCTAGGGCAGCTGTGTCCAACCCGCGGATCGCATGCGGCCCGGTCGAAGGTTTTGTGCGGCCCAGTTTAGGTGTTCGCTGTAGCGAAGATATCCTGCATACTGGCAACCTGTCCTTATTTTCATAATCCTCAATTTGAAATTTTAATGCAGGTGATCCTGAGTGCCACTTTAACACGTCTGTTACCATTGCAGTTAGGATTCGAACCCTTTCAGTACATTGGCTTAAGCTAAACTTAGTATATTAAGATCAAAGTAAGCAATTCAATGTGCGGCCCTCATTAATATGTTATTCAATGTGCGGCTCTGGTTAAGACAGTGATATGATTTTTGGCTCTGTAAGTCATTAGGGTTGGACATAGCTGTTCTAGGGACCCGATTTTCTCTGATTCTAGGGACCTGATGATAATTCTCTCTGATTCTAGGGACCCGATTTTCAATTCCAGGGACCCGAATCGGGTCCCTAAAACACCTTAAAAAAAACCCTGATAATACATAAAATTTTCTACAACAACCATATCATTTCCTTCAGCAAGTATATAAAATGCAGGGATCCCACTTTTGGGGAATTTGCCCTAGATTGGTAATTTCAGCAACGCTTGGGGAAAAATTTGGGGAATTGAGGCATCTAGGGATTTTTTCGGGAAATTGTATTTTGTGGGATAAACTTGGGATCAGTCAGTGTGGTCACGCATTTCCATCAAATATGGTGACCAGATTCTTGTGATTTAAATGTCAATTGCAGGATCTTGTCTATCTGTTGTATTGTATCTAAAATAGTCTAATCTCTACGGTCCATAGGCGTAGCCAGGGGGGGCCAAAGGGGCCATTTCCCCCCAAAATTTTTGGAAAATATAGTCGTTTTGTGCTTTGAGAGGCGTTCTTCTAAACAAAATAGCGTTATTCGCCTAAAATCAAGCACTTTGGTCCCCCCCAAAATTTTTGGGCTGGCTGCGTCACTGCTACGGTGAAATGCAACCGATCCAGGTATTGGGTATAATGTTGCTGGAAATGGATGAACTCAGTCGGCAGCGGTTTTTATGTGGGGTTTGTTTGTGATAGGGTACTAGCCAAAAAATCATGAGGGTTGCATCATCAAGCAAACTGTCACTTGGTCGAATCTAGAACGGACTGTGCGAGTCTCCGAGAACTGGTTGTTGAATTTAAATGATTGTGAACACGAGAAAAGACCAGCTGCTCTTGCAATACTTTACGGTAGCGGTGATGGGAAAGACTTAAAGTGAAGTTACAGTAGAGATTGTTTTTAATATCCCCAAAGGCAGAACATATCTCGATGTTAAAAGTTGACTATATCTGCGGTATTTGGTTCTATAGTGTACTGGTATGCATGAGTTTAAGAAGCTGTAGGGAGCTTAGCCTCGTGGATGTTGTAATTTGATATTTGTTCATTAAGTTTTTAGTTAAAAAATGCCTTTCTTAGTTTTGAGTTGATGAAATCACATTTCACCATTGTTGGCCCCCTAGAAATTTTTTTTCGGCCACTCAATGGAAAAATCCATCTGACGCTGATGTTGGTATGTGCTGTAATCATTATCATGCCTAAGTCGCCTATATACCAATGTAATGTAAATAATCGCTGCAAATGAGACATCATCAGCTTTGATTGAACCTTCTCCAGCAAAAATCCAGTTTGTGCAAAATTTTTACAGTGAATGGTTTTGTTGCCACTTCTTGGCGTGACGTTGAATGCATGCTTCACCACGAATGGGATGTGGGCAAAGAATTGCACCCATATGTAAGTGGTGTGAACACGCAATAGTAGAGTGATCATGGGTGTGATCTCTATTGTTGCTTGCTGCCATATTGTGAGCTTTGTGCGCTGGTTCGGGCTCTCCGATAGCAACAGTTGCATCCATCTGAATTGCAAACTGGTTGATCAGCCCTTTACTGAGCGCCAGAAATCCAAGATGTTCAGTATGCAAAAATCTTGTAACTATTAGCAAAATGATTCAGGAAAGTCATGGCTGAAATAATTAAATACATTTTCAATTTTTATTAAAGAATATTGAACCCTTTTTATCCATGACCAAAGAATAAAGAGCCTGTCTATGGAAAGGAATCCTTTCTCAGCAAAGAATCCGACACTAAGATCTTACAGACTATATATTTCGCCTACAAAGTAGGCATCATCAGCTCTTATTCAAATAGAATCTGCTTATGAAGAGCCTGCTTATACTTTGATTTGGGGTCCTTATCATAATGGTAGGGGTGTTCTTTCATTTTGAATAGGGCCCCTTGCCCTTTGATCACAGGCTGTCTATGTTTTGTTGTCTAAACAACGCAAGCAACATTTGCTATTGTAACTTTAGTGCGGATTTTTATCTTCAGGTTTTAAAATCCAATATGTGTTAAAACGTATTATTGTTTATTATGTCATTTAAAAGTTATCTACTAAATGTTTTGTAATCCTTATCATAAAGTTGCAATTATGAACAAAAGCTCATGAATTTTCGAAAGCGCATAAACTAAAAATGGTGGCCTCCATTTTTGCACAGTAACTACGACCACTACTATGTGCACAGAAATGTCAGGGTTTCAGTGACACTTGAAATGACTTGGACGGACAGGAAGTGGCCGCCGTACAATCCCGCAACAGCGACACTAATCGGCAATTACGTCACTACCGGTTTTCAAACAAGTCATGTCAGCTGTTCGTCATCAGTGACTGATCGAGCATGACATCTCGACGCATTGCGCAACAAGCGATAAAAAGCTGTGACAAGCCCAGTACTTTTGAGGGTGCTGGCACAAGACATTGATGCGTCATGTCAAAACGTAAGCAACTTACAACTGGAATGTTTCATTATAGTTCGGCGACCACGTGCTGCTTTTTGTCTTGGTTGCATGTTTTCTTTTTTTGTTAGCAAGCTTGGGACCGGTCAGGATGACCTCGACAAAGGGGCGGAACATGGAGCTTGTATTCCACTTTAGGCCGGAAGCAGAAATAACTGTGAAAATAATTAAGAATGTAGAACTGCCAGCTATTTCAGTCAAGGGCCTGACACACAGGACAATAGAACAACGGATGGGGAACAAGAGGTTTAATTAGAAGCTGTTCACAACATCTTCTGAAACATTAAACAGCACAGACGACTCTAGTCACTGTTATCTGAAAAACATGGAACTGCGTTTTGCATCTTGACCGCCGAAGAACTTAAACTCGACCGAGTACGATTGTAAGAACTTAAACTCGACGGAGTACGATTGTAAGAACTTAAACTCGACCGAGTACGATTGTAAGAACTTAAACTCGACCGAGTACGATTGTAAGAACTTAAACTCGACCGAGTACGACTGTAAGAACTTAAACTCGACCGAGTACGATTGTAAGAACTTAAACTCGACCGAGTACGATTGTAGGAACTTAAACTCGACCGAGTACGATTGTAAGAACTTAAACTCGACCGAGTACGATTGTAAGAACTTAAACTCGACCGAGTACGACTGTAAGAACTTAAACTCGACCGAGTACGATTGTAAGAACTTAAACTCGACCGAGTACGATTGTAAGAACTTAAACTTGACCGAGTACGACTGTAAGAACTTAAACTCGACCGAGTACGACTGTAAGAACTTAAACTCGACCGAGTACGACTGTAAGAACTTAAACTCGACCGAGTACGATTGTAGGAACTTAAACTCGACCGAGTACGATTGTAAGAACTTAAACTCGTTTGTCATAAACTGCCACGTTTATCATTCAAGAGTGGATTGCTTCCAGTTTAAAAATAACGAGTTTGGTAAAAACGTTTGAAAAAAACAGAAGGTCACCACTTATGCTGGCAGCGCCTTTGTTTTACTACATGCGACTGCGAAGTCATCAAACACGCCACAAGAACCAACCTCTGACAGTCAACTTGTGCTCGCCTGTCCCGGGGTGGGTATATACGTCAGCTTGTATGTCCAGCCTGCCTTGAGAGCTTGTGGAACCGGGTTGGCCTGGGGAGGGAGATATGACCCAAATAATGGATTGCGTGAGAATCTATCTCCATCACGACATGCTTATCGATGGGAATATAATAATCAGATGAATCTACTCATTTGGGGGGGGACCAAACGTTTGGGGGGAACCTGCTTCTCTCCACTGCACAGGTAATTTTTGCATCTTGGCCGCCACATGCAGCCATCCTCCTGCTTCGGGAAACAACACAAGCAACATTTGCTACTGGAGCGGCTTCAGCGGCCAACACACTCCCTTTCTCCGGCAAGTGTTATAAAGGAGCGACGGCGTTCAAAAACTTTTGTGAAACCGTGTCCCGCCAACGGAAATTTTTCAAACTAGGATGTTGTCACATTTTTGTTTTTCTGTTATAGGTTATCCAGCTTCGTCCGCTCCTTGAGCTTACTTCGAGTGTCATAAATATACGCAGCCCGCGAGGACGTTTCGAACTGCACTTGTCTTATGGCGGTGAGCTGATTGTTTTGTGGTAGTTAGAAGTAAACTTTATCAGCAACGTATACAAACTTATGCGTGAGGATTAATCGATGTTTCCTTTGCAAGACTCCCTCAGAATAAATCCTATTGGTCAGGGGGGGGCAATCAATTTGGCGAGTGTGCGACTCATGTCACACGGCCGTGTTTAGCGGATACCTTCTCAATATGAGAAGTACCGCTTTAAATACCACTCCATCTTACTCTCGCATTAATTCCACAGTCAAGCTTATAAAATAGCGAGAGCAAAACATGAAGGCGTTACCTTGACTAGTCTGCATCTGTATAAACGTCTTGATCAACGAGTCTGATGTCTGAGTGTACAGGGAGAGAGCGTGCTTCAGTGATTGCCAGCTTTCACTTTTATCAAGGTAGCTTTTTCGCAGACCTCGACCATCAGCATGGAAAACACACTGCAAGAAGAACAAGGATTCTATCAAAGAAATAAATACGGTATTGATTCGATTGTAAGCCACGGCTTATAATGTTTTTTTTCATCAGTTCGTGCGACTTAGCTAACCTATGTACCTCAGAGGCTTCGGTAAGGTATGTCCAAGGACGGCTTACATTAATTGTTTAAGTCCATTTCGTGCGGCTTACAATCGAATAAATACGGTATTAAAATGCAAAACTATGCTGTGCTAACAAAAAACGACGCCTCCTGGGCAATGAGACTAATAAAAATACAAGCATCATTAAACACATTATATGAGCATTTTAAAACTTTTGCTAATTTTTTGGGTAAGATTTCCATGATTTGTCAATTCGCGTTGAAAGGGATCATTCCAGGAGAGACGTCACTGACCGGCGTGGAAATAATGTTTCAATTACTGGCAGCTGAGAGGATTCGTGTGTTTGAATAAATCTCCACAACAGACAAGCACTTACTACTGTGGTTGCTGCAAAGGATAGAGATATGGATAGAAAACTTACTTTTACAAAGTACAGGCGATTAAAAAGAACAAAGAGCTTTCCCAAAAACCTGCAAGTTTCAAACAAAACAAAAAAATACAACGCGAAGACCTTAATGATGTCAACGACAGCATTGAGGACACTGCACTGGTGAGGGTTCAGGTTCTTCAAACCATCGTCACGACTCAGCTCCTGAAACATATGACGAAAAACGTGTTGTAAGAACACGGCGGAGCACATTAGCACACCATAGAGCACATTAAGCTGAAAATCGCAGTCAGTACATTTCAATCGAGCAAACAGTCCGAAAAATTTGCTCTTCATCAACTTCAAACAACGGCGATCAGTAACTTTCTGCCAACGTTTACATGTCATGTCTTCATACGTCCTTTCAAAAAAGCTAAGTTTAAACTCGCAGTCACGTAAATCTCGAAGAAACAGCAAGGATGTGTGTTGGAGGAGGTTTGTTTGTCAACAAAATACATCAATGAAAACTTAACTATGGATAGAATTTTCGTTACGCTGAACTATTGACAAATATCAATTCATATTCAAGATGTCAGATCCAAACGCAGATAGAACTAGGCGGGCAGCTAATCCAAGTTTGTTGCGTCAACACTGAGCATCGACATCTAATCATGCCGTGCCACATGAACAGGTTGTTACAGAAGTATCTCTGCACGGAGGAAGGACGACTTCATCTTCAACTTTCTTGATAACGATCTTCCAAAGCTCCTTCAGGACGCGTTTCACTATCGTCTTCTCGCACGCGCAGTCGAGAAGCTGCAATCTGATCAACACAAATAACCTTCATGCAGAGGATGGAAGGGTAAAAATCAACAAATAACATAAAAGATGTCAAGCAAAGCTATGAAACGATAAATGCTCAAGAACCACGCACACATTAGCTTATGACAAAATAGCGCACAGATCTATAACCAAGAGATTGGTCTTCATAGTAACAACCAGAGGGCGCTAGATGAGTTTCTTATTGCAGGTTGTGTATCACACACTCATCCGCTCTGGGAGATGTTGGCAGCCACAAGAATATTTCCCTGGGTACCGTCAAAGTCCTCTTGCATCTTTTTACCTGGGGTGGAGTTCATCCATGAGGGGGGTTATCACAAAGTCTCTTTCAGCATCGATGATCTGAGTCGTGCTCGTTGAAGTATTCGATGTTTTAACCTGACAAGGTGCAAGGCTTCAAGCAAGGATCTGTCACTTTCCACACTTCACGCGCAGGAAGTTACGTTTGCAACACTCTCAGCATGAGCAAAACGCATAAACATCCCCCTACACTTATTGATGCAGAACACACCTTGAATAACCGCTCACCCATCGAGCGGACTGCTTCGTTGATTGCTTTTTGTGAGCTGGAGGCAAAGACAGAAGCCATCTGGTCAAGCTGCACGTTTAACTTAACTTGGAGGTTGTTCAGTAATTCAGCTGCTTCCCCATCCAACTAAACAAACGTATTTCATCATCTCACCAGCACTCAAAGCATCTCCCATGCACTCCGGAACTGATTTGCATAAAAACGGAAACCTTGAATTACTGAAGGTCAAGCAACGCGCTGATCATTTGCGACGTTATGTAAGCAGCAACTAAGAAAACTGAGTTGAGTTTGGACGACGTTTTACTGCCAACCACAGAAGGTTACTCAACCCCCCCCTTCCACGAACCTGTTCACCCCCCATGCTCTGGAATATCTTCTCGAGCTGCACACGGAACTGCTGGACATTGTTCATCAAGATACATCCGACAGTCTGCTTCGCACACAGAGCAGGGAACTCCGCAGACAAGATGCTCATGTACTTGGTCAAGTCCAGGTCGATTGTCTGGAAAACAAACTACCGTTCTACTTTCTGAAGCTTCAGACACATACACCGAAAAAACATCCATTCAAATATTCGTGAGGTAGTTGCAAATTAACATGATCACCATAATTGGGGGAATAACCAGTAAGCAGTTTCTTCCTGGTTATTGAAAAGACCTAATTCAACTTCCCTTTTTCTCCTCTTGCCTCGCACTTATCCTGTATATTTAAGATTTACATTCACTACCATCACCACAGTATAACATGTTTTTTTCAGTACCACAAAACAAGAAGCTCACACTTGGAATGAGAGAAGTCTGTGCTTACGCTACTTTCTGTCAGTTCATGGTGACCAGCTGGAAGCTGGATTTCAATTCATAATTAAAATTTCAAATTTATTTAGTGACATCACAAAAACACGCGTTCAACAGGCGCGGAAGAATACATAATCCGTTGATCTACACGCTTAAACGGACAATGTTGATCAGACATGTGTTGGAGATTATGTTCAGGTTATTTCGAAAATTGGTTACCTAAAAATTGAACACGGCTTAAAATTATACAAAAAGGTCTAAATACTGATGTTGTGAAAAAACAAGTTTTTCCATTTTGCCAGTGAAGGTTTTCCGTGAGATGACAAGTTTAACACAATGACCTCACCTTTGAGAATCTCCGCATATAAATATCAACGATGTCTTGGAGAGGGCATTGCAACTGTTTGACAATATCAAGACTTTGATTCAATTGTGAGAAGATGTCGACCACGGAGCAAGAAAAAGGAGCCTTCTCCGAGTCTGGCTGGAACTGCAAACAATAAGAAACAACGCAATGACGACCAGTTGTCTGCAGCAGTGATTAAGCCGTGAACTGTACTTACTTCGTTTTCTTTGTCCTTCTCATAAGCTTTGACTAAGAAGTCGAGGGCAAACCGTTCATTCTCTTCTAACCACGCTAAGGTAAACTGCTGAAACCACCTGCAGGACCAATAGGGAGTAAACAAATAATCGGGTAACTTTTTGCAGCACATTTGCACTGAAAGTACCTTGAATACTCGGGAAGCACACTTTGATTTGATGTGTTCATTCTGACATATTTGTCAAAGAAAAGCTTCACACGGAACTGTAGGTTCAAGTAGTCGGTCGACTTGCACTTCCCCTTGGTGGCGTGCTCCTGCAGCGACCTCCGAAGATCTTCACAAAACAACTTCCACGTGTGGGCAGCACTGAGCTGGCCGAGGTTGAAATCGTTTGGAAATCTATGTCAAGCACAGCAGGGGTGAGGTTTTGCTGCAAGGCGCACTGGTGGTGCTGGAGCAGAAAAAGCTGTGTTATGTGGAAACAACTTGTGTGCTGTATGCAAACCAACTGTGAGCAACGTATGAACAGTACGGACACGTTTTGTTACCAACCACGCTTTAAAAGTAATGTGAGGTCTTGGCGGAAAGCTTCGAGTGCTCGGTTAACCATGCATGGAGTTTGAAACAACAAGAACATACTGATTGAGCACAGCTGCATAGATTTTCTGGTCTTCTTCAATCATCGACGCAACAAGCTCCATCAGTTCCTGCCAGAATTCCAGATTATCCAGTTTGGGACCTTCCTCAATGTTCGTCTAGAAAGACCAAGTTTAACGTCAATTTGGCTTCTTGTGAAAATCAGTTTTTTCATTGCATTGGATGCTGTGTTTAGAAAATCCCCCAAGTCACTCCAATCTCTGTCTGCGCGTTTGATTGTCAAGGTCGAGAGTGGTTTTCACCAAAATTAAAAGATACGCCCGCAAGTTACAACCAATCATGAAGCTGCCGGCGATCTTAGCAATCTGACCTATCGTCTTGTGCCACTTGTAAAAAAACAGCTGCAACGGGTTGTGAGGGAAGTTCTGCACGAGTTCTTTTCATAACTCAGCAAACTTCCACATACCGTCCTACCTCACAACCCAGCACTTCTTGGGCAAAACCCGACCTTCGGTAGAGTTTGAGGTGCCGGGAAGGTAATGGTTGTTTGAGGTGCCGGGAAGGTAATGGTTGTTTGAGGTGCCGGGAAGGTAATGGTTATTTGAAGTGCCGGGAAGGTAATGGTTATTTGAGGTGCCGGGAAGGTAATGGTTATTTGAGGTGCCCGGAAGGTAATGGTTATTTGAGGTGCCGGGAAGGTAATGGTTGTTTGAGGTGCCGGGAAGGTAATGGTTGTTTGAGGTGCCGGGAAGGTAATGGTTATTTGAGGTGCCGGGAAGGTAATGGTTGTTTGAGGTGCCGGGAAGGTAATGGTTATTTGCGGCTAGAGTTCGTTGATTTTCGAAATTTCCTGCGTATCTTTTCTAATGTGACAACAGCAAGTAATAACTACACTTCTCGCCAAACAGGTTCCCTTCAACAAAATCTCGCTTTGCTACGTCACCCACGTGACCACGGTCCAGTGCACTCACCAGCTTGTCCGGGTTTTCGCGGCAGGCCAGTCGGGAGCAGTTGTTATAAATGTACTCGTATGTGAATTGGATACTCGCTTCACAACACTCTTTGACAACCTGACTGGCCCGGGGAGCGTTCGGAGCCTCGTGCACCTGCCAGTCATGAATATATGAGTTTGACGGAACTCAGTGAAGCCGTTGGTCAGATAGTTATTATCACAATACCACCTTCATGCGGAAGAAGAAGATACTTGTTAGCAGATCGACAGTTGCCTTCAAATCAGCCAGTTTCTCGGGGTTTGATTGAGGAAAGTTGTTCTGTGGAGAAAGGTTCTTCGTGGAATTAAGTAAAGCTTTACACCTGGAAGTAATGCGCTAAGAAAGTTCAACCAAGCAAGCCAAAGATCCTCTGCAGATGAAAGGGCGTTTGAGATTGAAAAGGCGAGAATAGATTGGCAATCGAAAGAAAAATACACAGCACGAAATCAAAGTGATGGAGGTTGTTTTGCGTCCCTGAAAACAGAAAAAAATCTCACAAACATATTTGCAACCAAAAGACAGAAGAGTTTATACCGCTAGTGGGCGCTGAGTGGTTTATACAGAAGAATACGATTGACGCGAAGTCTGAAGAACAAAGTTGTAAATACCGAGATTTCGATAGACACATCATGACGTAATAAAAGCATTTAGTGCTGCGGGCTTACCCTGTACATCGACAGATCGATCTTGACCGAGTTATGAAGCTGATCCAACAGTTTCACGAACCTCTCGACCTGACGCAAATTAAATACAAATCATATATTAATAGAAAAGCGAATGCTGCAGTAGAGCTTGTAAGTAGCTTGTACTTACGCCATAGTTAGAAGCAGCAAACCTATCTTTGGCGGAGAGGTGAGTGGCTGTTGAGGTGTGTGAGAAATAAGCGTTGATATTTGCGAGCAGGCTGCTCATCACAGCTGGCGCGCCGGGACACTTGCATTTCGATGCCAGGCACGAAAAGTGACTGGAAAACAATTATCGAATAATATCAATGACAAATGTTACGAACCAACAAAACCAAGGCAGAAAATTCAAACGGACAAATTGTGGCGAACAAGTGTTTGATCAATATATCCCAATAAACTTAATATAAATGGGAGGTACCATATCTGAATGGGCGTGTGGGCATCAAACTTGCATCTTATATGGACCACTGTAACAACTTGCAGTAGTAGGTGTGTTGTTGAATTGATAAAAAATTCTGCAGCACTTGCAGTGAACAGAAGTAGGGCTGGGCATTCCAGAAGTAGGGCTGGGCATTCCAGAAGTAGGGCTGGGCATTCCAGAAGTAGGGGTGGGCATTCCAGAAGTAGGGGTGGGCATTCCAGAAGTAGGGGTGGGCATTCCAGAACAGTTTGATTAAAATCGAGTCCAGAATTTCAGATCTTGATGGTCCAACATGCATTTCTGAAACACGTCACCATGCCTGATCACCGGTCCATGGGATGGCAAGTTCCTAACTCGTTCTCACTGCAACTTGTCCCACAAACGTGATCGTAAAGCAATAAAGATAGAAAGCACGGCGTAGGTTACACTCTTATACTCAACAACATGCTGAGTCATGCGCCTAGCTGTGTTCATGCTGAGTCATGCGCATCTGTTTGTTGGTGATCATCATCATTTCGGTCCCAACTATTCGGAATAAATTGGCGTTTTGGATCTCAAGCTTCTAGGATTCGGATTCTAAAGATTCGATATTCCAAAATAGCCACCCCCACACTGAAATGCTGTCGCAGCAATTTATTAGACCTAACCTGTGCGGACAGAAAACTCATCTCCTCAAAACATTTCTTGGCATGGGAGGTTGATGAAAATATATCCAGGGTTCCTATGCAATGTTAAATATAAGTTTCCAGACTTAAACTACTCCGATTGGCACTACCCAGGTCAAATACAAACCCTATAATCAGGGTTTTTTAAAGGCGTTTTAGAGACCCTGTTCGGGTCCCTAGAATCAGAGAAAATTATCATCGGGTCCCTAAAATCAGATAATATCGGGACCCTGGAATCAGAGAAATCGGGTCCTTACAGACCCATACCGGGTACCTAACATTTTCCTTTAAAAAACCCTGCTATAATAGTTAACGCGATGCAAGTAAAATTATCAAACTTGAATGAATTGAAATATTACTAAAAATGCATGTCAAAAGATCAGCCTGAACAATTTTCTGTTTCCATACTAACAGACCAAAAAATAATTGTTTCCAGATTTTCCAGGCTGGAAAATGACCAATTTTTTCATATTTTTCCAGACTCCGTAAGAACCCTGTATATACATATATATATTGGCACACCAGGAATTTGGAAGGAGCCTCCATGGCATTGGGGAGGTAGCAGACAAAAACGTTTGGTCGTCGAGGTCACAGTGAAAAAGGTTTCCTTTCATATCCTATAAAGTGAATCGATCCCTGATCGAATTGCGTGTATCATAGAAATCCGTTCGGTATGTTGCTCGTTTCAAGCATATCAAAATACAATCTTAAGCAAAAACACTTATTGCGCATAAAAAAGTTTTGTGACGTATACGCACGTCATTGCCTGATAAATGGGTTCAACACCATATCTGAGAGAAAACTCGTTCACAATGTCTTGAGCGTATCCATCGAAATAGATTTTCCAAGAATCCTCCCCAGCAGAGTGAAGGACTTTGAAACTGACATTTTCTTCATTGTAAACGTGGTGAAAAAGATTCTGCAAAACAGTCAAAGGCAGTGGAAAATGAGAACATTGCTTCCACTTTCCGATCTGCGATTTGTCGCGAACTATTCCTCTATTCATGAAGAGCATCCCTGAGGCGGCAGGTTCGACCAACTGTGTTGATAGCAGTAAAAGTTTTAAACATAACATCGTGTGAAGTACCGGCAGCTTACATGGCGTAATTAGCTGTTAACTGCCCAAAACTAAATTTTGGGGCAAAATCCAGTTTATTGTGTACTGCATCTTCTTTCACTACTGTGCATGCTGTTTGACCATTCTTAAGTTGGACACAAAAATCATGTTCGACATCTGTGTTGTTCCCTTTTTACAATTATTATTATTATGCGATTGGCAACAACCGCATGAAGATGGTTTCACGTTGCCAAATGTGACTCAACTTTGGCCTCAGGTTTATACGTCACAGGTTGTTTACCGCCACAGCTGATCAGCGGCTCGCCTTTTTTTCAGCTCGGGACTGGTCCAAGTGGATTTTACAAGTTTGGGATTTTCTTCACAAAGTGCATTCAAGGCAGTAGTCTGTTCCCAAATCAATTAAACAACCGGCCTCTTTGATAAAGACTTGAAACCACAGCTTTCTACAAAACACTCTAATATAGAAGCTCACGCAGAAGGCATATAATGGTACGATGATTGTTAGGCTTGAGGACAAAACAACACAGCAGCTTAATTTAAACAACAGAACAAACAATTTTTCGCAAAAAATGCGATGCACCATACCTCGTGCAGGCAAGTGTATTGCAAATGATAAGTTGCAACAGTCTCCTCCCCAGTCACGGTCATGTTAATCTGAAGACGTATTGCCCCAGAAACAACTGATCTGTCAGTTCTCTTTTCTATAGACATAAAATAATTCATATACAAATTTTTTAACGTTAAGCAAGAGACAAACTTCAAAATAAAACAAACAACACAGCTGTAATACCGGTGCCTTTGACATTGTCTCAAGATCCAAAAACGCACCGGACAATCATTACAGGAGTTGAGCACCAGCCACTGGTTTATTGCCCACGTTATTTTAAAGTGATGCAACAAAGAATGGAGCTGGCGCGCTATCTCATTGACATTCATCATAATATGTTATCGTAAGAGGAAAACTAACCAAGCTTGTACCACACGTCCATAGCTCCGGATAAAGTGCGGACCTCGATGACTGTTTGTCCAAGGAAGTCGTCCGATTCCCTCTTCACTCGCTGCTTCAGACGAGATTTCAGATCATCATCTTCGTCCCACACTCGCACTTTTATGCGGTCGGTCGAATTGTCACAGACACTTGACAAGTTTACACAAGGCATTAATGTTATTTCTACAGCAAATCTTTGAATTAACGTCACTTTTGGTGCTATTTGTATAAGAAACGGATCGATAACTCCTTTTTCCTCTTTCTTCATCTATTAGATTATGAATCTGAAACCTGTTCCAGAACTTTCGCCAAAAACTAGACTCCGCATAAACTCACTAACAACAAGCTTGCCGCAGTGACAACACAGAGTCACAATGGTCGTTCAACAATGTCACGCACTACTGGAAGGCGTCACACCATTTGCAGAAAATGTCTAAGAAAGAAAGCATCGAATCATTTACATACATCAATCACAAAACTTACAAGTGAAAAGTTTCATTCCATTGGGGGTTTAAGTCGCCGTAGATTGTTTTTGTTTCTTTTTTCGCTCTGCCAACCTGAACGGTGACGTATGGATCACTCGATCCTGTTTTGTCTTTCGCCTGAGGAAGACACCACAAATGTTAGATGGGAAATCATGGATATAATTTAGTGTCTTCATAACCATGGTTCACGACCAATAGTAGTGTTGGTATATATAACAAAATTTTTCAAATTTGGTATATTTTTAAAGTGCTTGGTATATGATTTTTGATTTGGTATATACGAAAAATTTGGTATATTTTTGTCAAGGGTTTAGTGGAGATTTAAAACCAGTTAATGTGGTTAATTACAAAGTGAAAACAGAGAAACCGATAGTGGTGTTGAAGCCACATAAAAACGTTTAGCGATTTTGCTTAACATGGGACAGACAGTGCTTGTTTATTTTACTCTTTGTCAAATCTTCTGCCACTCTCGGGAGTGAGAATGCACTTTGGGTAAGCGGAAAGTGGATTGGAAGAGAGCTGGGATGTTCTGAAAAAACTGAACTTAGCTCCAGCTATGCGCTTTTAGACAGACAATGCAATCAAATGTGGGAAAGATGCGTACGAGAGGGCAGAAGATTTAGCAAAGAGTGACTGATAGAGATTGTGTGGCTCGCAAAGCAGTATTCTGCTGGTGTTGTGTATCCTTTCTGCTTACTGTGCAAAAAGATAATTGCCAGCTATTATAGAGCATAATACAGTGTAATATTCTGAACCACAAAAGAAATAAAAATGCAATGTGTTTGAAGGATGAATTTTCTAGTGAGTAGTGGTTAATAAATCTGTGACTCCACTCACTGCTAAACTAAGAAAGTAGAAATTGAGCTTGCAGCATCTCTATGGTGGCAGTATACAACGTAAATGTTAATTATTTACGTGAAGCAATAGAAAGACATTGAAAAAATAGCGTTAAATTGTATGTTTTTGTTGTAGATATAAATTTGGTATATATTTGATATACTTTCAGATTAGATTTGGTATATTCGTTGTAAGAAGGGTTGGCAACACTGGTTTCAACATCAGATCTGATGTTTTGAGAGAAATGTCTGATGTTTTGGCGACAAATCTGATGTTGAGTGGGTAGTTGTTGTTGTTTTCCACATTTCTGCTCTTTTTAGGTTGAAAATAAGTTAATATAACTTTTAAGTTCCTTTCATCAATTTCGCAAGTGTCAACCTCTTGTGTGTTTGGTTGTCGTTCCAAACTGAAGATGCTCCAAACTCTGCGTTAAGAATAATATTTTATGTTTCGCACGAACGACTTTTCCATTTAGTGACGACACTTTAAGACAGTGGTTCTTAACCGTTTCTATACCACGCCTGCCTCAAAGTAATCGTCCTTTGTTCCAAGACCCCCGACATTGAATATGTTGTAAAAACAAATGTATTTGTTGGTAAATATTTTGATCAAACTTTCCATGTTGTAGAGGGGGCGTAAAAGCTCGCGCTCCGCTGGAAATTTATTGACGCCCCCCGGGGAGGTGTACCCTCTGGTTGAGAACCACTGCTTTAGGACAATGAGGTTCATCGCGCTTTGTTAGGTATTGGTAAATGGATGTATTTAGCTCAGGGGTTCTTAAAGTGTTGCCTCAATATCCCCAGCGGGTATTGACATTAGACGATGGGGGTATTCAGCAATGCATTAACACCCAATCATTACATTTGTTCTAGCAATCTAGCAACACTGTACCCACATGAAGTAGAAAATTAGTGTTGATTAATGTGATGCAGTCTTTGCATTGACCTCTTTTCTCACCACTCCAGTGATGGAATATTTCTTCACCAGTTCTGTTTTGTTTCTTACATTTTTTTGTTATTAAACTGTTGAAAAGCCAAAAGGAGTATCTGGATTGACGAAAATTTGACTGAGTTAGTGGTACTGAGGCGTTGAATCTTTAAGGACCACTGGTTTCGCTTATATGAAACTGTAATGTAAAAATCTGATGTTAGCTGATGTTGTAGAAGGCGACAATCTGATGTTGACGAGACTGACCCCAGTGACAGCACTGATCAGTAGTGTTACCACTGCTGGGGATTATTCATTAGATCAGGGATGCTGAGGTTTCAATTGAAAATCTGTTTTTTTGACTCTGGTCAAATTTTAGAAATGTATGCTGTATTACTGTATTTTCCGTTCAAGAATACAGTAGTTTCACATGCATAATGTGCCGAGTCAGTAGCCAGTACAGTCGTGTAGGGCTAGACTTAACCAAATTGTTTGAAATCTAATGTTCTACAGATTAAGCACTGACTAGACATATGTCAGCACTCAGATCTATTGCTGATATGTCAAGGGCTGCTTGTGCATGAATTTTGGAATGCTTTTTTTTATGAACGAAGATGCTGTGGTTGAGAATCTGTTCATTGTTTTACAGGCGCATTGCGATGGGTATGAATGTAAAATTTTGAATGTTAAATTAGTTGTTAAATATTGCAATGAATGCTATGATTCGGGTGAAAAGAAAACTGTAAGACCTTGAATGTATCATGTACATGTTTCATTTGTGCATTTAAGTGAAAGTAAAAGAAAACATTAAACGTTTTTTAGAAAAGATCTTACTAACTTTTTATGTGACTTCATACATTTGATTTGCTGCTATCTTACTTGTAAAGTGTGATTGTCGGTATGTTTAAAAATTGACTTGAACTTGTTAAAAATATGATGCAACTAATAATGCATATTGCCTTAATTTTTATGTGCAAGTACCATTAGCGTACATTTCAAGTTTTTGAAACATTTTGTATGTCTAGGTTTTTTTTATTATTTTCTGGGTTTTTTCCAAGGAAAATTCCGGGGTTTTTCTTCATAACAGAGTGGCAACACTGTCCACGATACGGAAGCACAAAGTTTGATTCAGTCGGCAGCAACAACATGTCAAACATTCTGAGCAAACAAGCACCACCTCACAGAAAGCCATCAACACTGCGGTGAATGTTTATACATCAAATCAATGTCATTCGTGTGTCTCGACGCCTCTTTATAATTAAGACGTTTCGTGCAGGTACTTGCGCTACATTATCAATGCTGTGATGAGGATGATCACGTTTGTGATTGTTTGGACCGCACTAGTGGTCGGTTATGTTGAACCACATTGCAACAATTTCGTGCTGCTTCACCGAGGCCCCCACCTGCAATCCCTGCGCACACACAACAGTGATGTTCAGCTTGGCCGACCACTTGGAGGTTCCATCGAGGACGCTTTGTTTCGCGGATTCCATGCAAACTTTATGTTTGCCATGTGGGACTTTGAACACCGACCTGCGACAAAAGCGGTTTGCAGCGATTCAAGTTCATGGTTTGGTGCAAATACACATAATGGCAACTTCCGCCTTCACTTGCATAGCACTGCAGCACAGACAAGTGGCACACGAAGCGTATGTACGGGCTCCTGTAACTTTTGTAGTGAATTCAAAGACCTTCAGATGAAATTCTACCAAGTTCTTGGGCAGAGACTCGGTAGGTTCTTGTTTGATGCCAATAATCAATATATCCAGGGTTTCCGCAGAGCGGTGTGCTCCCCCTGCACTTTCTAAAGGGGGGCAACAGGAGTGGAGGCATCTTTTTGATAAACACTACCATGGTCCCTCAAGATCGATTATAAACAAATTCAAGATGCTGCATTTTCTGACCATCGACAAAACAGCGCAGATGCAGACCGTTGCACCAACTGGGGAAGCATGCTGGACCAAACATAAATATCATCAAAGTGCTGTGGGTAAAGATGAAATCAGATGCATAAAAAATAGCCTCGATTTAGCAATTTTTTCTTCACAAGCAGTGCAACTCTTGCCGAACAAAAAGCCTTGCTTTTTATGCCCGTTTATGTCAATCCATAAAAAAAAATTTAAATTTATGGTAAGTTTTGCACAGTGTTTTTGAAGGTGCTTGGCTCATGGAACTACAGAACGACTTCGTTTCCAAGGAGGGGGGCGCCACATGGTGTTGTCAGCAAAGATTATAAACTTGGGGGGGCAAATGATAGATGCAAATTAAAGCAAGGAAAACAAAGCTGCAGATTGCTTTGACGCTTTTACTAAAACCCAAAATAAAAAAAACTCTACACTTCAAACAATGCTGATTAGATGCACGAAAAGCAAACCGGGTACTGTGATGAGGACGAACCTGATGAACTCAACCATCTTTGGGTTGTCGTTCTCCCGAGCCTGCATCTGCTTTTGTAAAAGTGCAATGATATTTTTGGTTCTATCTTCTGCTCCTTGCTTCGAGCTTCTCCCAGCGGCCCCTGAAGCGGAGAACCACACAAACGCAAAAGCTTTCATAAGATTTTGAAAAACATTCAGTGTCGGGAAATATAACATAGATTAAGCTTCGGCCAAAGCATACATCAGTTTTTCTATAATAAGATCCGTTAAGTATGTCTTATCCAGGGTGGTCCAAAAAGATGTATCCAGTTTATTACCGCTATCATTTCACATCAAATTAACCCAGGCCTCTGTTTCCAGGTAAGCCATAGTTAGAGCTCCAAAGTTTTAGTTCCCCGCTTCAATGGATCAAGCAGCAAGATAATCTGTGCAGGAGAGGATCAAGATTGTTGAGGCCTGTTTCGCGATGAAGTCAGTTGTCCAAACTCAATGACAATTTAGTGGCTGCGTGAACAAACCGAATATGCCTTTGAGCTTCAACCTCCGCACACCTCCATCGTTACTCCCCTGGAGACAGGCCCTCCCCGTCGCACAGACCACCCTTTGCCTGACCATTCTCCAGATCTATCCCCTTGTTTTCCGTGGCAATACCTAAACAACAGGGTCTACGTTAACAATCCCCAAACATTGATGCGCTCAAGAATACCATTCGAACGGAGATCCGGAGAATTCTTCATGAAATGTTGGACACAGTCATTACAAACTTCAATGTGGGAGTAGCCACAGTGATTCAACGCCAAGGAGCTTGGATCAAGCACATTTATAAATTACAGATTGCACACAAAATGGTGGTGTACGAGCGAGAAGCTTACACCACACAAAACTTATCGTATCCCTTTTACTACAAAATGCTATTTTATCAAAAATGGACACATCTTTTTGGACCACACCGTACATCGTATATGTAATACACTGCATGTTTTATACAATTAAGCTGTAATGATGTGCACAGTATCTTACTTTGCAGGCAATCCGCATTGAGCAGGTCTTTACACTTCTCATGGCACTTCACTCCGCACTCCACACACTTAAGTCCTTGTCGTGCGATCCCCCAGAGGAGTCCTTCACATTCATAACAGTAGGTCGGGGCTGTGGCCGACCACACCTGCAACACAACTCGCAGATCATCGCGCGAGTCAAGCAAACGTATAACAGAATAACACAATACAAGCAACTAACTTGCTGCATGTTTTCGCAGAGCACTCAGGACCTGCAGCACCGCAACCCACCCCCCATGCCCGGGGCATGTGGGGCTCAGCCACATCATCAAACCATCACACCCAGATATTTCAACAACACACAAATCGTGAAATGCAGGAAACATGTCCAGCTACTGCAGTGCTTCCCAAATGAAATGCAGGAAACATGTCCAGCTACTGCAGTGCTTCCCAAAAAATACCAACAAGGGGTCAGTACACAAAAATTCAGCAATTTAGCCGGTAAGCAAAACTATAGCTGTGAATATATTTTTGTGAAGAAAACCGAAGGTAGGCCTACTCGCGTATCATCTGAAGGTCATCATTGTTGCATCACACACACAGGACAATGCACATGACAAGTTTATAGTTACCTCAGACACCACATGATCATTGATGCATGACAGGATTGACATCGCAATATATCGACATTGAATCCATGTGATTGAAATTTGTAGCAGCCCAACGGATAGTTCAATTATTTTATTTGCATTGGTCTCAGGGGAGCAATAGATAGATAGATAGATAGATAGATAGATAGATAGATAGATAGATAGATAGATAGATAGATAGATAGATAGATAGATAGATAGATAGATTTATTTGGCGGTACTGAATTAATTTTGCTAGGTATA
>Ga0210059_1005238_pt1 | contig 20884 bp, 14 predicted proteins | sample Ectturendosymbi2_FD_188042 | JGI IMG/M metagenome (GOLD analysis project Ga0210059, IMG submission 188042) | Ecteinascidia turbinata endosymbiont from Florida, USA - Sample 2 (SPAdes) (version 2) | ecosystem: Host-associated > Tunicates > Ascidians > Unclassified | place: Key West, Florida...
ATGTAAAATAAGCAAACATGAATAAATGGAAACAGGAAGGACAACTAAAAAAATATAGCAGCGGCTCGTCTGTCATTACTCACATCATCAAATCCCAAGAACGCTTCCTTCTCTTCTCAAGCCACCTCGCTTTGAGCCACATAATGACAGAGATCTAAGCTTTGTTTGTGACATCCGATGACTCGTCTACTTCTGCAGCAACAAATGGGGCTGCACGTATGTCCTTTATATCATATCTAACCACATCACCTATTGCTGCAATTAAATCGTTCTGAATTATGTTTGAGAAGCCAGAAAACACAGTAGATGTCTCTAAACGTCTAGCTAATCTTTCGCAGCAAGAGTATGTAATAGTTCCACACAGTTGCCACGATTAGAGGAAATCGAACTCTCATCGTTACTACAAAATGCTAATTGCTGTTTGGCTGGGAAGCAATTTACATTAATGAGCTCTTTCAAAATATCTCGGTTTTCCCTTACCTTAGCGTTGTGAACGCTGATATTTAGTCTCCGCTGTACGTACAACGTCAAAGTATATCATTGCCCTTCCAAAAGTGTTTAAAGCAATTTTGGTTTTGAATGTTATTTTTTGACCTGGCATGTCTGCTGAGGCTTCATGGCAGATTTTTCATGTCACAAAATCCTGTTGTAGTCCACACATTTTCATAAAGTTTTCCCAACGCGACTTGTCGGTCACGCCAGTGATGCCATATCACTAGGATAGAATTGCCTAACTATGTCATAACAATGAAACGTTTTCATTGAGGCAGAGATATTGGCTGCCTCCCTTCGCCGCCCTGCCACCTGTACTGCATGCCTGACCAGCTACTGATGTGACATAACGCTGCATATTCAGCATATCATGCACAACGTCAGGTAAGTGTCAGTCTATGGAATGCGAGAGCATATGGTAGAAGCAGTACATATATTGAAAGTGTATACAAACATTACACTGCTACTGACATGAAGGTTACAGAGCTGACATAAAGGTGATTGCACGGCAAGCGCTCACCACCACAGTTTGTGACAAACTGCTCAATGCGAAAGCCACCCGGTGAGAGGAGCACAAGCAGTCGGTGCCTCCCTTCGTGACTTTCCCTTGACTTGAAGAAGAAATACGCAAATAGAATCATACAATAATTGCACCTTTTCAACATGAAAGGACAAATTTTTAATCAATTTGTTATTTTGGATCCCTGATTCGTTTTGCACATTTCATGATTTGGTAGGGGAGGAACTCCCTTCCTTGCCTTCCCTGACGGCCCGTCACTGATTTTTTATCATTCAGATTTTTGAACAACTTACTTTCTCTGAAAAACAGAGTTGCCCTGAAACTTTGCACTGTGGTGAAATATTTTTTATCTTTCAGGACTTTTGAGCAACTTGTGGAATGCCCTGAAAAACAGAATGTGCTCTGAATTCACTGTATTGAATTTTTATATATTTAATCATTCAGAATTTTGAACAACTTGCCCATGCCCTGAAAAATAGTTTTGCCCTGAAATTTTTCACTGTATTGAAATATTTTTATCTTTCAGGATTTTTTAGGAACTTGCGCTTGCCCTGAAAACAGAGTTTGTCAATAAATTTTTCGCTGTATTTAATGTACTTTTTACATTCAGGATGTTTGAGCAACTTTTGCTTGCCCTGAAAAACAGAGTGTGTCCTGAATTCACTGTATTGAATGTATTTTATATCCTTCAGAATTTTGAACAACTTGCGCTTGCCCTGAAAAACAGAGTTTGCCCCGAAAATTTTCACTGCATTGAAATAACGATTTTTGAGAACTTGCGCTTGCTCTGAAAACAGAGTTTTTCCTGAAATATTTCGCTGTATTGAATATAGTATTTACATTCAGGATTTTTGAGCAACTTGTGCTTGCCCTGAAAAAGAAAGTGTGCCCTGAATTCATTGTACTGAATACATAGGCGTACGGGAAGGCATTTTACTGGGGGGCGGAAAAAAATTTGCCCTGAAAATAGCAATTTGCCCTAAAAACAAACAATTTGTCCTGAAACTAACTTTTTAGTTTAATCCGAATTGGGCCTGAAACCTCTTGTAAATCTGTTCTATATACAGTAGAACTCGTCTAATTCGTCATCATTCAATTCGTCATCATTCAATTCGTCACTTTTTCGTCGGTTCCGGCAGAATTTTTATCATTTGTGTACATTTCTGTTCGTCTAATTCGCCAATTTGCTTAATTCGTCACCTCTTTCTATTCCTGAGAAGCGTATTGTTCGGCTAATACTTCATTTGCAGTTTTGCTTTTGATGTCAGCAGCTAGTGGGCCAGCAGCTAGTAGGCCTACGTGTGGGAATTCAAACAAATTAAGGATTTTTGTCTGAGAATTGTTACACCTCGCAATTTGTTTATCGAATTTGTACACGAGGTGCGAAGCGCGACCCAACTCCCCATTGAGAGAACGTGGGAAGTCTTTGCAGTTTGTTAAAAATTTAAAAGGTGTTAGATTGAGCGGAGGAGTCCAGATAGAGCAGAGGAATTAATTGTTGTATTCACCCAAAACGTCATCAAGTTGTATTTTACTGCAAATAAGAGCACTATGTATACGAGTTACTATGATAAGATATACGAGCTTCTATGATAGAGTTTTCACCTGTTTGCATAATTCGTCACTTCGCCTAATTCGTCACTATTTTTTAATCCCCTTGAGGTGACGAATTAGGCAAATTCTACTGTAGTTGAATTCGTTCATAACGGCTTCGTATGTAGCGTCGATTCGCCTATAACGTTGCATTTTCTTTGGTCCCGATGGCATCTTCTACATGCATTTCAATTCGCTTATAACTTTTTCGGCAATAACGTTCTTTACACAATCCCCTAGAGGTGCCGTTATAGGCAAATTCTGTAGTTATCTTGCTTAACTCAAGGGGTTGAAGTTCCTTGCGTGTTGTGTTCTCCCAGACAAGAAACTTTACGGTAATTGCCTTCACTGGATGAATATACTGCATTGAAATTTGTTCACCTTGCCCTAAAAAACAGAGTTTGCCGTAAAATTTTGCACTGTATTGAATATATTTTTTTAAATTCAGGATTTTTGAGCAACTTGCGCTTGGCCTGAAAAGCAGTGTTTCCCTGAAATATTTCACTGTATTGAAATACTTTTTGTCATTCAGGATTTTTGAGCAACTTACGCTTGCCCTGAAAACAGAGTTTGACCTGAAATTTTTCAAGACAGGGGGGCGACTGGCCCCCCCAACCCCCCGCTTCGTACGCCTATGATTGAATATATATTTTTTATCATTCAGAATTTTGAACGACCTGCGCTTGCCCTGAAAAACAGAATTTGTCCTGAAATTTTTCACTGTATTGAAATATTTTTTATCTTTCAGGATTTTTGAGCAACTTGAGCTTGCCCAGAAAAAGGAGTTTGCCCTAAATTTTTCAAGCCGGGGGGGCGGCCGCCCCCCCACCTTGTACGCCACTGGGCAAAAATGTTTGATTTTAGGCGAATAACACTATTTTGTTTGGGATAACGCCTCTCAAAGCACAAAATGATTGTTATAAAAATGTGGGGGGAGGACATGGCCCTGTAGGCCCCCCTGGCTACGCCTATGGGGCAGAGGGAGTTTGTATTGCAGTCAGTAGGTATGGTATGGTTTAATTATGCATTTTTGTGACTCAAATCACGAAATAACACGAAGCAGCAAGAGGAAATACAATAACATCAGAGATCACTACTTGATTATATAGTGATGAAAAAATATAAAAAATTTCACGTTTCGCAGCTTAGTAATCGTGTTCTAACATGTTGAATCACAAAGGGTTGGCGAAAGACCACCTGGGTCAAGTTCTCAGCCAGCCCTGCTGCTAACACAAACCAAATTTTAATTGAAGACGTTTTACAAAAAATAATAAAAGTAATAGAAAGCGTCAAATCAACGTCAGGTAAAATAAGCAGAAAAACAACAGCAAAAAACAGTGGGGAAAAGCATGCCTATCTACAGGGGTTGGGGTGAGTAACTATAGAGGTAGATAGGAGGGAAAATAGTGGAATCAGCGCAATATTACAGAATGTGACAAGAATATAAAACGAAGATCAACAGGAAGTCTGGCAAGATAGCAGGACTTTTTTATATTTTTTGCCAAATGAATAAGGCGAAGACAATTTCAAATTTTCCGGAATGTTAGACCAAATTTTCGGACCAATATACTTTAGAGAAAACTGACCCAGAGATGTTTTCATTCTGGGTAAATAATCTTTTTGCAGAGAAGCAAGTCTTGTTTGATATTTGTGGACTGATGCAATCTCGGCAAAGTAGTTATCAACGTGATTGGGTAATCCACCAGTATAAAAGGACTACATGAATTTGGCAACTGACAATTGAAATAAATCAGGTATTTCTAAAATTTTGTGCTTGGAATAGAGCAGGGGAGAACGGGGTATGTTGAAGCGGTGGGTAAGTTGAACCACCCCTGCTTTAGCTAAATGAAGCGGTCCAGAGTCTGAGGCGCGACATCTATTGTTTGGAGCCTGTTGGGAATGCATTTTGGTTTATGACTCAGATCCAAAGTTATTTTGTGCAGAAAGCTGCCAGGTTGGAAGTGTTGTTGTGAACTCAAAGTGAAAAACTGGAAATGTACTTTGTTGTTTCATTATTCATAGTGGGAAAAGTATATTTGTTTGATGTCGTTATTTCTTCAAGGCGTGGGTCCATCAGAGTTCATCACCTTGTGTTGGTATAGCTGGACATTAATGCTTTGACATTAATTAACTTCCAAGTTGAAAATCTCCTTCGGGGTAAGTTGAACCATTCAAGTCGTGCAATTTGAACCATGGTTCAACTTACCCCACTTATCCAAGTCGCTAGTTGTTGTTTGTTTGAGTTAGTTAACTGTTGTTTTTAATCATTAAAATTATAAAAAAATCTTTTTAATAACAAAAAAACAAATAGTACTTCTGTTTTGGAAGATTTCATGACAGCCGCTTCATACGCTGTAACAAAAAGCACTTTACAGTAATTTGAAAAACTGCAAGCCAATATGAAATTAATCGTGATACTTAAAACGATTCATTGACCGAAAGGCCTCAGTAGCGAAACATCTTTATGGTTATGATGCTCTCAGTGATGAACTCAAAATGTTTAGTGGTGGAATGGAAAATGATTTGGCAAAGCATGTCAAGGAACTATCAAAAAGTTTCTATCAGAAAAAGCGATCGGGGCGATCGCCCCCCCTAAAACCTACGAAAGTAACTTTATTCACCATGATTTTATACAATTCGGAAAACAGAATTCACAATTTAAGGCCATTTTGCCTCCATTGTTTTGTCACAGCAGTGTTGTGATGTATAATTCATCTCCCTTACAGTAGTGACACAGTAATGAGACTTGACTAACCAAATATTACTGAAACCCGTCCCCCATGACCATGCTGGCTGTATCTGCCCTGCTGTGAGCTTCACTGGCAAAAACTCTTTCATATGTAACACGCATTGATTGGGACTATTGGTGACATAATTGGAGGTTGCGAAGGAAATTTTTTAAAAGAGGAAAAAATGACCCAACAACAGGAAGACCAGCCGTCACTTTCAAGTTTGGTGACGAGTGCTCTTTTTCAAAACGTGACATTGTAAAGATACTTCCGTTTCCAGAAGTCACTGGAATGACGAAAAGACAAAAGAAACATGTGTTTTCATCGGATTAAAAAATCAGATAAATTTGCTCAAGCGAAAGTAGGCCTACTCCGCCACTTCCTCATGCATCAATGGTTAGATGTGTTTACAACGGATTTAAATATTTTTGAATACGTTCACGCAAGTGCAAATATTCCGAGATTTCATTCTGCATCAATTCGTTTTTGTGGCAGATATTTATTTTGGTTCAACTTTCCCCACTACCTGGTTCAACTTACCCCACGCATGGGGTAAGTTGAACCGCAAAAGTGATGTTAGTCGTTTTGAATTTATGCTAAGAATATAAAAGGCTATGTCAAACAACCTGTGTGCAAATGTTTTAAATGGATTTAACTACCAAATGCCCCAGTTTCAAGTTTCTAGTGCCTACACCAAAGGAGCAATGGCAAAAAATTTAAAAAAATGGTTCAACATACCCCGTTCTCCCCTACAGTTGTTTTAGTTTTGTTATATTCAAGTGTTCTCACAGCTTTATTTTGCAATCTAATTAAAGGGAGTAAAGTCGTCTTGCTGGCCCTTCCCCAGTTAAGTATTGAATAAGTTAAATAGGAATGGAAAAGATCAAGTAAACAGATTTGATCACTGAAATGTTGGTATGGTGTTTTAATTTGAACAACATTCCACATGATTTGGAGAGGTGTGTTACCAACTTTTCAGTTTGAGGCTTCCAATTAAGTTTATCATAAAGTATAACGCCAAGATATTTTAAGCTGCTTTGTTTTGATATTGAGTGATGATTATTGATTGAAATACTGTTGGCAGCAATTTTTAGAAGTTGATTTTGGTGAGGGCAATTAGCGTCAGGCCTAGCCCTGAAGTTTGTTTCTCGTCGGGGCGATTGAAGTGAACGCTCTTGCCCAAAGAGCTCTACGACGATTCACTCATTGGTCGTGGGGTCTGAATTTTGAAATTTTGCCTGTTATTTCTTAAAAAAATTGTAAGCTCTACTTGTTTCTTGAGCATCAGAATCAACCTGCGTCTTCCTTTCTATCAACTGCGACGATTCTTGTCTACCCATATCTTCAATTCAAGTACTGTCTGTGCACAAGTAACAAAAATCAGCACGCATTGATGTTATTTAATGCAAATCGATTTCGCCATACAGCATCTTCAGTCCAAGTAAAAAGGTAAAAACGGGTGGAAGTGCGCAAAGCAGTGATTATTGCGAAACAAAGACAATGGTTGCGTGAAAAATATATGGCTAGCTCAATGTGTTTTTCACGCAACCATTGTCTTTGTTTCGTAATAATCACTGCTTTGCGTACTTCCACCCGTTTTTACCTTTTTACTTGGACTGAAGATGCTGTATGGCGAAATCGATTTCCATTAAATAACATCAATGCGTGCTGATTTTTGTTACTTGTGCACAGACAGTACTTGAATTATTTCTTCACAGTTTGCATTTTGTCTTTAGGCTTCACCAAGCGATCTAGTTGCTTGCTTCTATGATACAATTATCTGCTTGAAGCAGCTTCGTTGCGTCATAGTAAAAGTTCCCAATGATTGAAAGCAGGTTTGTGTCATGATGTTGTGCCTGGTCCAGATGTTTACCCAATGTAAAGTGTGATAAAGAAGATAAAGTATTTGATGAAGAAGGTGTAAACGTTTTCATCTGGACAAAACTGTTCAAACATATTTTTTGTCTAGAATTTGTCACCTGCTAAACCTGCCAAATGTTTTTTTTTAATCCTGCTAGAAAAACAGCTAGCCGCTGGATATCAGTATCCGGTTGCAAACTCACTATCCTGCCGGATATCCAACCGGCAAACCGGTCAGTGATCATCTCTGAGAGTTATTCCTGTGCTGTAGCTTGTTGTGGGTATCTGACATCGAACCAAAAAGTTTAAATTTACTCGACACACATTAAAAATGTAATCGTCAAACTTTTTTCCTTCATTCTGGGAAGTAAAGTAGGCCTACTGACAAGCAATAATAGGTCAGGAATTTTTCTTGGCATCGGTACCCGGTCCGAAAAGACTCAGAAATTCGCCGGGACAGCTTCTCAATCAAGATCCGTGGCCCAGAGGTGAGCATTGGACTGGACTTGGTTTGGAGTGGATCCGGCTATGCCGACTTTTGTTGAATCTGGTTTACATCTGGGCTGTAAATTGTTTCATAAATTTAAGATCAGGTCTGGATTTGGACTGCGTTAATTGAACAGAATTGTGTGATATTTGTTCGTGAAAAGCTGTATTTTGTTAATTTTTTGGACTTTGTTTGAAATTGAACTTTTTATTTCAAACAAATTTTGGACTGCGGTTGGATCTGGTCTGAGTTTTGAAAATGCAGGACCGGATCTGGATCGCAAAATATGACAGTCCGCTCATCTCTGCCGTGGCCATCTCTGAAGCGAACCCGAGAATGACACAACTTTGACCTTAATGACGTCATTACTGTAATGAGACTTCATCATGGTTACGCAACCGAAACGTCCTTGCCATGCTTCGCGGTCAGTGAGCAGTGGGAGAGTGTGTCACGTACTCACGTAACGATATGTGCTGTTCTAGCATAAGAGTGGTCACAGTGTTAGTGTATATAGAGCGAATGAAATGTATAATTGCGTTTTAGTGAAATCTCTTCAATGTATTAAAGTAGTGAAAATCAAAGTTATGCAAAGTCAGTTTTCTCTTAGTGCAGTGGTAGTGGACAGTGGTTCCCCACCTGCTGGGGTTCGCGAACCCTGGCCCTGGGAGTTCACGGGAAGATTTCCAGGAGCACTTGGATGACATTTCAGTTTTCAAGTATTGTTATTACTTATTATCCTATACTAGAGGAAAATCAATGCGTGCCGATTGAAAACTACAATATTTTGCCTCCACGTTAACCGTAGGATTTGTCAGCTTACTCACTGGGGGTTTGATTGTTTGTAAGACAAATGACCAAAATGTCTCAGCAAAAATAAACCCAAAAAAGACACAAATATAATAAAGACCATTCAGAAAGGATGTAACACAAATATACCAACAAAAAAAGGCAGTGTCAATTCTATATTGCTGCCAAGAAGATGGCTGCAGCAAAAAGCTTGGTAGAAACAAAGTAAATCATTTATATTTACTAAATGTAACTAAAAGATAAACCTAACATAATCCTAACCGTAACCTAAACCTAACCTAATGCTAAGCTAACACAAAGGTAACGCTAACCTAACCCTATGCTATTACTAACCCTAACCTAAAAACACGAACCCCTAAACTTACACTTAAGCGGAGCCTGAAAAAAAGAAAGAAAAAAAAACAAAAGGAAATTGGAAAGGTGAGAGTCGAACCTAAAATCATTGGTATAGCAGCCGAAACACCTAACGGTTACACCATGAGTAGGACAGCGTTTTACTGACAAAGTGACCTTTTTCATTGTATTGCATCATGCCACTAGACTGAATCTTCGACTGCTGGCACAATAGCTCCAGCCGATCTGTTGTCGCCAGAATATCGGTGGTAAAATAGACACTACAAAAAAAACAACCCGTGAAGCCATTTTGCCAATAATGAATTCAAGGAAATGCGCAAGTCATATGATCACACAACACAATTCACAAACCAAATACAAACACAAAACAGAACAACCAATTTTAATTTCATGGCATGGATGATATTGGAAAGTAAAAATGACAATGGTTCGCAATATGGTGTCGGACAGTCAGCATTAAAAAAAGCAGTAAAAAAACAATAATAGACAAATATAGACAAAATAAAATAGAAACACAGTAGACATCAACATAACACAGATGATGATGGGCAAGCAATGAATGGGTGAAGAGTTGATACATGTACAGATGAGTAGGTAAAGCAAGCAGTAGCACACAGGTGAAAGAAGCGAGCAGCAACAACTTAAGGTTGTGAGGCAGCGAGCAATGCATTTCAACACATTCATTTCATTACAAAAACAAGTAGCAAAGGCAGAAAACAATGTTTGTACATACAAATCGTGAATAAATGGACATTCTCCCACAGACCATAGTCACTGATAGTGGGGTGGATTAAATGGATGGGTTGTTCCCAACCAGATGCATGATGGTATCAATTGAAGTTGAAGAGACAAGGGTATGGACAGGTTATAGTAATATTAGCAGCAAACATTATCCCAATAAGTGTTCGGTACATGAAAAATAAAATAAGTTTAGTAAGTAAGAAGTATTAAGTTCTGACGTAGAATTTCACAAAAAGTCATGGCTTAAGTGTTCTAACTACTTATTTCACAGATATAACTGGTGTCATGTCATTGACACCATCATTAAGCTTTATATGATTGTTTGCCTAAGAATTAACTAAGTCAAAGTCACTGCTGTAAGGTCCTGGAGGCAGAATCACTTCGCTTGCCTTAAAATCCTCATATTGCAGTGAGGGTGCTCCTCAAAAGTGCAAATCTGAGCTTTGTCCTTATGAATGTATGTTATAACAGATGCATATGGCTTCCTGCTTTTTTTAGCTATTTTTTCTGCCAGTCTTTTGTTGACTCTGTTGCATTCTGGTGACATCCTTCCACTTGTGAAGACAAGGGGATTGAATGATGACTTCTCTATGTCAATCACTCATTGTTTGTACTTACCCTTCTCTTTTTCATGTTGTTGGTAGATCTCCGCCAAGGACTTCCCAGAATGAGACTGCGAGGTAGGATGTGTGATCCTTACGTCAAAGAAAGTTTTCTCACAGCTATTCCACAGTCCTGTCGCAGAGATATCTAACCTTGCATTGTCAGAAGTGTTGACTTTTCTTTCATAGTCATTTGCGTTAATTGGCAGAAGTGTGGGTTCAGTCTGAACATCCCTACAGACCTCTCTCATTAACTGTGCCTTAGAGTCTCTCACTGAGTTGTGCCTCATTGAAGTGTAGCCCCCCAGTTTACATATGAGGCTGTGGTCCACAGAGCTTGTCTCTCCACAAGCACAGTGGATGGGTATGCCTTTCACTTTCCATCGCATGCAAACGGCGTCCATGAATTCTTGTTTGTTTAGTGCATATCCAATCGCTTTGTTTGGCAATGCTGACAGCCAAGAAGATGCCCCCTTTTCCATTGCTCCTTTTAAAAATTGTTGTGACTCAGGGGTCAGTTCGCCCAAAATTTCATCACGGATGTTTTTGCGTTTTTCTCTTGTATTCTGTTTTTTGTGTGTCTGGTACATTGCTGGTCTGAAGGGTTGTAATCAAGATCAAGTTTTTGAGTGTACATTTTGGCTGTTAGTTTATCAGTGATCTGAGTGGAGTGTTTGTATTCTGTCTTGGCAGTTACCCGATGATCTGTCAGACCTAGCTCACCATGCCTAAGAGGAAGAGTTAGTATTTGTCTTTCTGCATCACTTACCTCTCGTCCTATGAGAGCAGGAATCAATTGAACTCTGATGGCATTTTCAAGTGGTTCAAATAGTTTACTCATTTCCGGCACTGTTCTTAAGAAATGGGTCCATCTGGAGGATAATCCTTTGGTGAACGCTGAGTATGCTACTTGAGGATCATCTTGTGCATACTTTGATAACAACTGAAGGTCTTTTACCCAATCCTCAACCTTGTTTTTAATGTATTGTTCCCTGAATGATTCTGTCCCAATTACTGATCCAAGAAGGCGTTCACCTTGGTCTGTGATTTTGATTCCATCATCTTTAAACAGTTTTTGTGCATTAGACTACTGTCTTCTATTAAGAGGATTGTCTTTGCAGGTTTAGGGCAGTACCCAGAGTCTGGTCCCTTGGCCTGTAGGTATTCCCACCATTTTTCACGCCTGCCAGTGATTCGACTGCATAGCTGTCATCCGCATACCATACCTGTTTCACTTCATCATTTGCAGTTTCACTGCTCAAAGCTTGTATCAGTGGTCGTGTGGACAGGGCATACATTGCCATTGCTGCATTGTCCCCTTGTGTCACACTTTCCTGTGACAGTATGTGGTTCCCATTTTCCAGATAAAGCATGGCGGGTGTGTTGTAGCTGTTGTGTAGGTATGTGTACATGGAGGGACACAGTGTTTTGATGTTTTCTAGACTGACTTTCCGGTTGAGTTTTTTAAAGGCGTTGTCTGTGTCCACTACCAGCAGGCATTCACTTTTGTCCTCTTCGTAACTTTTCCTTACAGCATGTATTGCTGCTTCTATGCCCAATTTCAGTCCTGCACATGTCTGCAGTGTTCCCACTGCACAGATGATGTCTTCTTTTAGCAGTCCTGTGATTGTTTTGCCAATGATTCGCCGTACGCATTCACCGACACTTACTGGCCTAATGCCATTATCTTTTTTCTTCAGTGGAACAAGTCTGCATGCAAGGAGAGATAATATGTGATCGTGTAGAATGGTTTCTGTCACCAGAAGCCTGGCGAGGGTGGCAATTTTGTCAGCTAGCATCTGTGAATGGGTGCCATATGATTTCATACAAATCACTTCTCTCCAGGTATCCATGTCAATATGTGTTGGTCTTCCAGACCCCGATGAGTTTTAATATTGGATGCGAGTTCATCTTGACTTATGTTTTCAAAGATGACACTTTCTGTTTTGGTTTCAGGCTTATCAATATAAATTATGGCCGATTGTTTTAGTTCACCGCTGCTTTTGGGTGCTTTTGTTTAAGCTTCTTTTTGATATTTGTAGTGATGTCGTGTTTTCCATCAATGTCACTGGCATGATCCACAAATCTAAGGGGCTTTTTCACTTGACCTTGTAACATTAATCTACAGAAAGCTTTCCAGTCTGATTGTTTTTTGGTTTTGACTGATCTTTTGAGTCTTTTTTGAATGGTTTCACACACTGAGATCAGTTATTCTAGCTTTCTGTGTTTCCACCATTCCATTATTTTGTTCATGTATTTGATGTGTTCTTTGTTTTATGATTTGAGTGATGACTTCTGGAGTAGTAGTGGCAGAAATGCTTGAAGAATGTGGATTGCTACTGGCTCCCATCTTTTACTGCTGTTAAAGAGTCCTGTAAGACGAGACACTTCTGCAATTAGTGTTTTTCCAGCTTTTCCTCATGGGATTTGCATATAGTTTTTTTCCATGCTACAATTTCTTAACACTTTGGCGTCTGGCTGCTTTCGGGGATTTTTGAAAAAAAACGCCTAAACGCACGTAGCTTTGCGCAGGAATATCTCCGCTGTTGTTAGGGTTACAAACCTGGTCGAAGCGTCAAAAGATGTGGCAAGTCTTTTAGTCTGCACTCGAAAAAAAATTTTTTGCTTGGGGGATGCGGGTTTTTTGTGAGTGACGTCATAAGTGGAAGACTTTTAGGCCACCTTGGCCCACTTGAAAAAAGTTGTGATGTAAGTTAGTAGAAATATTTGACCAATTAATTAGATAATTCATTAATTTGTTTATTTTAGATCATAACCATTGAATCAGAAACGCTAGAAAGTTGATCAAAGGCTCGAAAGACTCGGACTCGAGCCTAGTTTCCAATGAAAACTTCAGCAAAACACTTTGGCCTAGCGGTTGGGCCTTAGGCCAAGCAACATGAGCCAAAATGACACAAACTATTTCACATATAACGTCAGTCACAAAAAATCTGCATCCCCCAACCAAAAAATTAATTTACGAGTGCAATCTACTAGACTGGCCGATCTGTTTGAGCCTTTGAATAGCTTTTTAGCGCAATCGGCAGAGGATAGGGCATTGGTAAGGCAACCGAAAACTGTTGTGTTTAACTAAGGCTGAAATTGAAGTACAAATATATCGTACGCCGGTTGTCAAAGTGTTAATATGCCGAATTGAGACTTTTTCTGATCTTCTTTGTCTTTCATCTTGCCTCATGTGATAAGGCGTTTCATTTTGCGTGATTTCCTTATCTTGGTCCTTGCAGCTGTCGCATAACCATTGCAATGCATTATCGTTGTCAAAGTCTTGACGAAATATCTGATATTGTTCACTCGACATTCCAACGCATATGCAGTGGTACCATTTTGTGCATTCTCCATCACCAAGCAGGGCCTCATCCTTTTTAAAACAATTCCCTGAAACTCCACATTTACTCATCCTGGATGCTCCAGTGGCCTTTTAGACAAGAACCTTGGTTATTCTACATTATATATTCAAACCTACAATATCTCTGAAACTTATTCAAATAGAATCTGGGGGTTTGGTTAGACTGTTTTATGACTGACTTGGTGGTACTTACGGGAAAAAGGTTGAGAATGCCTGTCTTAGTGTATACTTATTGCAGTGAGAAAGACTGGTTTTTGCATGACATCTTGAAACGTAGCCTATAGTATCTTAATCTTCACAACACTACTTTCTAGACTTAACGGCAGTGGTGGCACTCTTAGTAACAGCGCTTTTCCACCAGATCTAGTGTTTTTGTATTTTATCTAGTGTTCTAGTAGTTTTTCATAGCTATGCTTATCTATTATTTTTTATAAGTGAGCTGAATGTAATTTGATTACAAAATTTTATGAAATTTTGTAACAAAGTGACTACAGATATGCCTTTCCTGATAAAAGGGTCAGTTTGTCATTCAAACGGTGTGGGTCTAGTGGTTAGGCGTTACGGCTACTATGCTAATGGTTTTAGGTTCAACTTCCCGATTTTCGTTTTATTTTTTTTTCTTACTTTTTTTAGGCTTAGGTATTACGTTTAGAGGTTAGTGTTAGGTTAAGGATAGCGTTAGGGTTAGGTTAGGCTTACCTTAGTTTAGGGTAAGGTTAACATTATGTTAAAGATAGGTTAGGGCTACAGTTAAGGTTAGGTTTTGGGTTTATCTTTTACGTTTAGTTCGTTTCTACCAAGCTTACTGCACTCTTGTCATGCATAACTGTTACCTCACAGGAGGCATATTCATAAGTCTTCAAATTTCAAGATCCACAGGCGTATCTATAGCCACTGCCTTTGTGTAATTGTAACTAGGTATAGTTACAACTTTTTGATTTTGTGCAATTGTAAATGTAATTTGCTAAAAACTACTTAATTACATCTTAAAGTACACAAGGCATATAATCTGTTTTGAGTTTACCTGCGATGAATTCACACTGCTGTGGTCATCTGTTAAAAGTTTGAGTGACCTGTATAAACAAACAGAAGCATTGCTGCTATCTTATATTTTCTTTGTCTGTGGTTTGCAATGAGTTGCACAATGTTTTTGTTAGCATTGCAACACATTTTCTAGCCATTTTCATTGTGTGTAAGTTTGCATTGCTTTTGCAGCTCAACTTGCATACTTTAGAAGACTATCAATTGTTCATAATCTAGTGTTTTTTTATCATGAAATCTAGCACCATTCTGTAACAACAGAGTGGCAACGCTGGTTAACACTATGTGAAAGTTAAATAACATTGTGTGTACTGTACACACACCATTTGTTATGAGTTGATTACAGCCGTGTGATAAACTTTTGAAATACAACATTTGTTATAAGTCCATTACAGCAAATGAGTGAGCAAGGGTTAGTGGCGTTAGTACCACTAGCGTAGGGTTGTACCTCCAGCATAGGGATGTACCACCAGTGTAGGGAGTTGATTTCAAAGACAATTCTGTGTACCTCCAGCGTCGGGAATTTATTTAGAAAGCAAAGTATCCTATGTTGACTCAACCCCTATGCTGGTGTTAAAAATAGTCACTTTCTGAAGGCATCCCTATGCCGAAGGTACAAACAGTCGCTTCATAAATCAACTCCCTACGCTCGAGGTACAACTGTTGCTTTCTACATCAACTCCCTATGCTCAACATACAACTGTTGCTTCCTAAATAAAACCCCTATGCTGGAGGTACAAACAGTTGCTTTATAAAGCCACTACTATGCTGGAGGTACATACAATTGCTGCCTAAAGCCATCCCCTATGCTGGTGGTACAATTAGTTGCCTTCTAAGTCAACTCCCTATGAACAAACAGTGGCTTTCCAAAGCAAACCCTATGCTGGTAGTACTGACGCTGCCGACAAGTCCTCAAATGAGCAATGTATTCGACGTACTGCTGTTTGTTAATTATACAGAAGTCAGAGTTATATAGTTACACCTATTACATAAATGATTAAAAACTTGAATTTTCAATCAATGTAATCCACAACAGTAGGTGTAACTGTAGAACCCTGACTTCTGCATAATTAAGAAACAGCAATGTGTTGTACACATTGCTGTAATGGACATATAACAAATGTTGTGTTTCAAAAGTATTATCACATTGCTGTGATTAACTCATTACATCAACTCATTGCTGTGATCAACTCAATATATTTGTACTTTGAAATCTGCCTAAAACCAGCAGTTTTTGCTTCCTATACCAACACCATAGCTCCTCTGCCGATTGTGCTAAAGAGATGTTCAAAGACTCAAACGGATTAGCTAGTCTTCTAGTTGGCACTCGAAGAAGAATTTTTTGGTTGGGGTTGCGGATTGTTTGTGACATCATAACTGAAATAGTTCTTGGGCCATTTTGACTCATGTTACCTGGGCCAGGGCCCAACCGCTAGGCCTAAGTGTTTCGCTGAAGTTTTTATTGGAAACTAGGCTCAAGTCCGAGTCTTTTCAGCCTTTGATCAACTTTCTAGCGTTTTTTGTTCAAAAATTATGATCTAAAATAAACAATTTAATCTAATTTGCTAATTAGTCAAATATTTCTATTACTTTAGATCATAACTTTTGAACCCGAAACCCCAGCAGGTCATCCAAAGTATCAAAAGACTCATTGTAGCCTAGTTTCCAATAAAAACATAAGCGAAATACTACCATTTAACGGTTTGAGTCCAGGGCCAGGTAAGGTGAACCAAGGCAGCCTAAAAGCCCTCCACTTATTATGTCACTCACAAAAAATTTGCAACCCCCAACCAAAAAATTTTTTTCGAGTGGAGACTAAAACACTTGCTGTGTCTTTTAAGCCTTTGAACAGCTCTTGACACCTGAGTTACGCATGTGCAAAGCCACGTGCGATCCGAAAGTGTTAATCAAAACTTCACTGCTAACTTAGAGTTTTCTAGAAATTTTTGGTTCTTATTCCTAATTTCCAGGTCGGTAAATGCCTGTTTTGTCCTCCCTGCAGATGTCCATGAGTGCATCCAGTTAGCAAGGACCAATCTATGCTACCGACATCAATGCAGCGATTTGTGCAGTAAAGGTGGTCAGAAAGTCTATGACAAAAAGAGTGGAGTTTTATATTTTCAATTAAATCAAAGTGATGCATTAACTATAAGAATTCTTTTTATGGCTTTGCTGACAATAACTTTCCATCATTAGGCATGATTAAAGTTTTCCATTTTAGTAAGTTTTTTGTAGTGCAGCATCATGATGCTAGAACAGTTTGTAATGGTGTTTGATGTTGTTCGTTACAGACAACCTCACAAGGTCTAATTTTTGTAGAAATATTATTGCTGCTCTGTTTAATCAAAAACATGGGTAAAAAAGATAGTGCTCCAAATGCTGACAAAGGCAAGGATATTTTTGTGAAGAAATGTGCTCAGTGTCATGTTTGTGAAAAAGGAAAAGGCAATAAGACAGGTAAATGCAGCATAGTGTGCCTGTTCGCATTTGATTTTGTTCCAACCTGTTGGTTACATGGATTGAATGTGTGATGCAGTGATGTAGTGGAGACATAGTTAAAACTTTGAGACTGAGACTTCATCAAAAATCCTGAGACTCGAGACGTGAAACTCGAGACTTCAAAATTTGTGCATTTTGCTATAATTTCATTTTAAAATGTTGTAATCACTTCTTTGTTGAATTTTTTTCAAATTTCTAGCATTTTTCTTACCTGTTTTGGTTGTTTCTTACCTGCAAATACAACAAACAAATTGTTGTATTATACAAATTTTACTCTACCATTACTTTGCGATATTCAAAGCCTCAAGACCTGTAGCTTTCGAGACTGAGACTTAAAACCTTTGTGGCCGAGACTCACAAAAATGGGTCTCGAGACCAAGACCAAGTCTCAAAACTCCATGACTGGGGTTATGCACCATGAATGGGATGTGTGCTATGAATTGTACATGTAAGTGCGAACAAGCGATTTTGCTGGTTGATCTCTATTCTCTATCATTGCTTGCTGCCACAATGCTAAGCTGTGTCACATATTGCTTGGGCTGTCCAATCACAGCAGTTTGTTATTGAAGTTATTCTTTCAGATGTGTGTGTAGATATGCACTAGCATAGGCGTCCGGAAGGGGGGGCACAACGAGCATTTGCCCACCCCCTTGGAAATTGACCCTAAGAACCAAAATTTTCTAAAAAACATGCAGCCAGTACCTCAATTTCGATTAATTGCTTTCATTCTTGCAATGATAGTTTATTTGCCGATAAGAAGACACAATGCACAAGAGCCAAGTTCACGATACTGGTGTCATGCAGTGGGGAGCTTGCAGTTCACCAAATACTCGTTTGGCAAACTTGAACGAATTTTTCTGCTGTTGGTCTTTATTGCATAACAATGCCGTGTTTCACTTCAAGTTACGATAGAAGGCATTTCGCCGCATGTTGCTACTTGCTGTTGAACGCAGATATCTTGGGCTTGGCATATAGTGCAGCGAGACAGTGGCTGCTGATAGCGGTAAGCCACATAGTTTCATACTGTGCCAAAAGAAGCCAAAGTGATTCTATAGCAATGCAACCACAAGTTTAGAATATCCACTGCAAGTGTGAGACTGAGTGTGACCAATGTGTCTGAGTGAATAGCTTAACACTTTGAGAGCCGGCGTACAATATATTCGTACCTAGATTTCGGCCTAAAAACAGCAATTTTCAGTTGCCTTACCAATGCCATAGCTCCTCCACCGATTGTGCTAGAGAACTGTTCAATGGTTCAAACGAACTGGCCAGTCTTCTAAATGGCACTCTAAAAAAAATTTTTGGTTGGGGTATGCGGATTTTTTATGACTGATATCATAAATGAAGTATTTTTGTGGTCATTTTGGCTCATGTTTCCTGGCCTAGGGCCCAACCACTAGGCCAAAGTGTTTCGCTGAAGTTTTCATTGGAAACTAGGCTCGAGTCCGAGTCTTTTCAGCCTTTGATCGACTTTCTAATGTTTCTGGTTCAAACGTTATGATCTAAAAAAACAAATTAATTAATTAGCTAATTAGTCAAATATTTTGATTAGTTTAGATCATAACTTTTGAACCCAAAACCCCAGCAGATCATCCAAAGCATCAAAGGACTCAGATTGTAGCCTAGTTTCCAGTAAAAACTTCAGCGAAATACTACCACCTAACGGTTGGCGCCCAGGGTCAGGCAAAGTGGGCCAAGGTGGCCTAAAAGTCTTCCACTTATGACGTCACTCACAAAAAACCCGCACGCCCCAGGCAAAATTTTTTTCGAGTGCAGACTAGAAGACTTGCCGCGTCTTTTGATGCTTTGACCAGGTTTGTAACCTGTACAGGAGCAGAGTAATTCCCGCGCAAAACCACGTGCGTTTCTGTGTTTTTTCAAAAATTCTCTTTTTCCGCCGGACGCCAAGTGTTAATCTAGCGTGGGTCAACTACTTTTCACCTACGGGCCATTTTTCAAAAACGTGACAACCTGCGGGCCATTTCCTTTCCGATAAAACGCACGTGGCTTTGCGCGGGAATTTCTCCGGTCTGGTATGCTCTACAGACCTGGCAAAAGTCTCAAAAGATGTGGCAAGTCTTCTAGTCTGCACTCAAAAAAAATTTTTTGTTTGGGGGATGCGGGTTTTTTGTGAGTGACGTCATAAGTGGAAGACTTTTAGGCCACCTTGGCCCACTTTGCTTGGCCCTGGGCGCCAACCGTTAGGTGGTAGTATTTCGCTGAAGTTTTTACTGGCAACTAGGCTACAATCTGATTCTTTTGATACTTTGGATGACCTGCTAGGGTTTCGGGTTAAAAAACTATGATGTAAGTTAGTAAAAATATTTGACTAATTAGATAGTAATTAATTTGTATATTTTAGATCATAACTTTTGAACCAGAAACGCTAGAAAGTCGATCAAAGGCTCAAAAGACTTGGACTCGAGTCTAGTTTCCAATGAAAACTTCAGCGAAACTCTTTGGCCTAGCGGTTGGGCCCTAGGCCAGGCAACATGACCCAAAATGACTCTGAAACTACTTAACTTAAGATGTCAGTCACAAAAAATCTGTACCCTCCAACCAAAAAATATTTTTTTGAGTGCAATCTACTAGACTGACAGATCCGTTTGAACCCGTGAACAGCTCTCTAACGCAATCGGCGGAGGAGCTAGGGCGTTGGTAAGGCAACCGAAAACTGCTGATGTTTAGGCCGAAATCGAAGTACAAATATATCGTAGACCGGCTCTCTAAGTGTTAAGACAGTACTGAATCATTTATGTCAGGTGATCTTGTTATTTTGGCGACAACACACTGTGGTTCTATATGTGAAATATAAATAAGAAAAGTAAATATAACATTTTTGTCAGAAGTTGTCATGAACCCTAGGAAAAAGGGAAACAACATCCATGGGGTCGCCACCTCCAGGTTAAAAATCACTGATTTAAGGTCTGAAATTTTGCCTTTAAAAAGTTTGAATCTGAAAAGCTTCTTATGACCTGTGCCCTGTTTGCTTTTGTCACTTGGATTTGTTCTTCATCAGGTCCCAATCTTAATGGCTTGATTGGAAGGCAAACTGGACAGGTTCCTGATTTCGATTATACGGAGGCTAACAAGAAGAAAGGTAACTTTTTATTTATGTTGACATGTGGTCATTGCAGTAAACGGTGAAGTATTAGTGACTCAAAATGTGTTTTGGTTGTCTTGCATGTCATTCTGCAATCTTTGAGTTTAATACACTTGAGCTTGACAGTGATAATTTGCTTGTGTAAATGCAACATACCGTGATTCCCTGATAATAAGACCTAGTGTGATTTCTGGGGATTCTTTTTCTTTTGAGCTTGTTGCTCAAACCACTGCTTGGCCGCACCAGATCTTGGGGCAGGTGTTGAGCAGCCATTCGATTGTCTCATCGTCCAGAACCGTCAGGCCATGCAGTCCACAGGGAGGTCGATGGATTAGACATTGGAGGAGAACATGGTCAACGGTTTGTTCTTCTGCGCCACACTCACAGGCCGCAGAGGAGGCCATACCCCGTTTGTACAAGCAGGAGCAGAAACGTACAACACTAGTGCGGCGGCGGTTAAGTTGGACCCAGGCTCTTTCTGGGAGGGTCATTCCAGGGGATGGGTGCCTGTGTCAGGGATGAAAATGCAGAGTCTTGTGGGGTTGTCTGTCCACTCCGCACTCATTTGGTGATCTGCCCACTGCGCCACACGTATGTTATTGTCAGATGAACTGATGAGATGTTGTGCAGCGGGTACAAATGGGTGTCTCGATTTAAGGTGCCATATGTTTGCACTTGGTGGACGGGTG
>Ga0210059_1005239_pt1 | contig 20884 bp, 14 predicted proteins | sample Ectturendosymbi2_FD_188042 | JGI IMG/M metagenome (GOLD analysis project Ga0210059, IMG submission 188042) | Ecteinascidia turbinata endosymbiont from Florida, USA - Sample 2 (SPAdes) (version 2) | ecosystem: Host-associated > Tunicates > Ascidians > Unclassified | place: Key West, Florida...
GATATCTCAGTTGTCTCTGAATGTCTTTGTCATCTGAGAGCTCAGTATCCAATACTATCCCCAGATATTTGTATTGGTCAACAGAATTTACGTATTGACCCCCCAAAGTCAAGACTGGAGTGGCTGTACTTCTTGCACTTTTAGCCTTAAACGTCATACAAACAGTTTTGTTGCAGTTGAAAATAATCCCATGCGATTCTGCATACGCCTGGCACACATCTAGTATTCTTTGCAGCCAACGTACACTTGGACATAACACACAAATATCATCAGCAAACATCAAGTGATTTAATAAAACTTCACCAATTTAACACCCTGTTTTAATGTTGTTTAGTTCATTGGACAAATCATCTAAATAAACAGCAAACAAGTATGGGCTCAGTACTCCCCCTTGTCTAACCCAATTAGTTCGCACAACAGCTCAGATTCAAGTTGCAAACATAACCGGGAGATTGCTGTACTTTCAAACTGTTACCATTTTAGTAGATAGCAGCCAGGTTTGAAAAGTCAGCGTCCGATAAAATCGGTTAAGCTGCACGATGACTTGGCCTTCTATGAGGAACGCCATGGATGCTAGTTATGCTTTATGTCGTTATCTCGCTCTACTGATATCGCATGTCCATTCAGACTTATAGTGCAACTTCACCGTTTAATCCACGTCGGGAAATGGACAAACTTTTTCTCCAAGTTACTCTTCAAGTCAAGTAACCTGTGTCGAAGTAGATGCGGTAGAATTTTCGCGCTACCACTTCCACAGAAAAAGGACCGCTTCCAGCTTCCACTTCCACATCCCCAGTAGAAATTACTTCGATCAAACACAGCAAGCTTAAAAGAACACACGCATGAATGGCGCCATCACGGTTAAATCATATAGTAATGCAATGACTTCCATGAGTACCAAACGCATGGGCGTGTGGGAGTAGTAGACATATCTAATGTGCAGTGGTGGGTTTAGGGATGGGTGGGCCCAAGGCAAGACTAAAAATGGGGCCCTTTAATGAAGTCATCATATCCAGCCAACCGTGATAAGCACATTTGATCAAGCCTACTAAGATACGGCCACCGAAGTATACGTTCCTGAGACTACGGCATGACTGACATAGATGAAGGAGAAAATGCAAAAGGGTGTTCATGATACACAACTTTCAAAACACTGAAAGACAAGGCTGGCAACACAAAAGTTAGGCAATAGCATAAGCAAGTTGGCATCGCCTCCAATTCATGATTTTCACGCCCCATTTCTCTGCATTCACCATCAATAAACTACGACGTTTACACCTTTGAAAGTTTCACAATTTGCCCCCTTGGAAAAAATGCTTCGTAGTTGGTATCCTGAATTTTTTCACATTCATGACTTCATGGGAATCCATGAAACATAAACAACAACCAAGAAAATTTAAAACACTACTAAGTTGTTCTAATTTCATCTTTACAAAAGCATTCAGCCCGAGACTTGTTTTAGGAAGCTTTGAGGCTGGATAAGTCAAGGCTGCCCTCATCTTGCATTGACACTAGTTGTTTGAAAAATGTGCAAAAGTAGGAAATAATTTGTCATACCTTATCGCACACATTTCTACTGCCGCAAGCAACCTACACAATTGATTAAATCTGTGCTAAGAAAGAACGGTTCAAGTTATATTGGCTAAGAGCTGGCAAGAAGCTTTATTAACATCACCTAGCAAGTCCACCTTAAACTAACCACTTACTAGTCAAGCTCCAAATAACCTGTGACTTCAAGTATAAGCTAAATTTTAACCGTGTAAAATACCTGAAATATCTGTAGAAAAAATGAGTACTCATAATACTCGAAAACTTTCATTTCTGCTACCTGATAAGAAATATGAATGTAGCCTTGCTTATTAACAGTCTTTGCAGCACAACATCAATAATACATAATCACCTTGTGAACTAAGAAGAAAATGTTATATAAATTAAAAGATGTGGTGTGGTCACTGCTATAACAATTCCATGTTGTTTTAGTTTCTGATGGAAACATTTACTAAGGTACAACATCACAAGAAATGTGAAATTTGTCTAACCTTTTCAATTCAGAGACATGAAAAGAGATCCTTGGATAAAAATATGAATGTTCTAAAGCATGTCTTTATGAAATTCATTTTACAAAACTTGAGTTTTTGTGTTGGCACACCTGATTATGCACTAGACAGACATAGCAACTATTAACAACTTGGGTGCTTGAAGCTGCACTCTCCTCTATAGGCTCATCAGCACCACCTGCAACATCAAAAAAATCTGTCCACGAGACCTTTATATTTTTCATCAGCTTTATTCCTTCTTTTTGCTGCTCCACTTGGATACTTTCTGTTCAACTGTGGCATTTTCATAAATATCGATAAACCAAATACTTCAATCTCAAAAAATCATCATTCAGTATAAAAAATTATCATTAGGTATAAAAAGTTATCGTTTGTTATAAATATTTGCTCTTATTTAATAGGGTGTTTTCAAAACTTCTTGGAAGAAATTTTAACACACAATTTTTTTAGGTATAGAAGTTGGTTTCAAGCTAATCTTTATGTGCACATTGGAGATGGCGGCGAAGCCCCTTTGAAAGTATAGTACTTACACGTTACAGTTGCTGTTAGGGGTCCCTTTCGAATTCAAGGTACTTCAACATTGAAGTTGCTGTCTGGGACCCCTTTGAAAGTATAGTACATGCATATTATAGTTGCTGTTGGTGACCCATTTGAAAGCAAGGTACTTACACATTACAATTGCTGTTGGAAGCCTCTTTGAAAGCAAGGAATTTCACATTACAGTTGCTGTTGGGGGCCCCTTTGAAAGCAAGGAATTTTACATTACAGTTGCTGTTGGGCCCCTTTGAAAGCATAGTACTAGCACATTACAGTTGCTGTTGGTGGTCCCTTTGAAAGAAAGGTAATTTCACATTAAAGTTGCTGTGGGGGGCCCCTTTGAAAGCAAAATGCTCACACATTACAGTTATTGTTGGGAGCCCCTTTGAAAACGGATTACCTTCAAATTGCAGTTGTTGTTGGGGGCTCCTTTGGAAGCAAAGTACCTGCACATTGCAGTTTCTGTAGGGGGGCCCTTTGAAAGCAGAATACTTACTTATGGTCTGCTTTGTATTACATTATATGAGTGGTTAACACATTTTTCACCAAAAATAAGGAAAATTTATGCGCGTAACACCTCAAGCGAAGCCCCAAAAAGGGGGGGCAACGCAAGTGCCTCATTCGCCTCCCCTTAAACGCACCACTGCTGATGTAAGTGATTGTATCAATGCGTGGTCACTAATGACCATTACATGACGGTTTAAGTGAGCTTATAAGCTCACTTTCCTTGTCACGTGACACGATTTCTGCTGAATCACCAAATGCTTGAGTGGTAGAATTAGCTTTCGGGGAAGTGAGCACAGCACGTTCGTAGTTCCTTGGTTCGTATGTGAGCTCGCTGCGACAAGTGTGTTTGCGAAGCAGGTACCTTAGCTTTGGCGGTCGCCTTAACGCTTGCTTTGTTTGCATGAGGCAAGAATGAATTTAAATCACTCACATATGCTTTTGTTTTGAATTGATGCAACGTCTTGGTTTTATCTTATTTTTGCAATGCATATTGCAGTAATAACAGCATCAAACCGCTGTGTGGAGTACAGTGAATTATTGTAGCTTTTACAACATTGTCTGGTTGTAGACTACTGTAGTACGCTAGACCGCTGTTTCACTGCAGTGTTTGCATGTCACTATAGGGTTACCATATCTGATGAGGCGCAATTCCTGACATATTTATGTTAGTCACTGTAACCAATAAATTCCGGACGCATCCAAAGCACATTGCCACCGTCGATTTCCCGTGAGAATAGGATAAATATACTGTAATACAAAACGAAAACAGCAAAAATTAACTTCGTCTTCTATTTTACATCCCGTTGTGACAAAATAATTTGTCACAATGCTTGATCAGGAAGCTCCACTTACTGCTATGCCATGTTTATTAGAACTGAGATGTGATTACCTTGTATGAAACCGAGATGTATGTTCCTGGTTTACAAACTAAGCATTCTGCTTCCCATTCATTTCTACCTTTCCGGAAACATGGATGTATTGCCGTCACCTCGTCAGTAAATTTACATTTTCGCTTAGCCATTTTTAACAGAAAAAAATACAAAGTTTAACCTTTAGCACTAAATATTTCTTACTGTGAAATCATTGCGGTTAGATTTCATCAAATGCATTATTTCAAAATCCCGGACATTGAAGCACTTTTTAACATTTCTCCCTGACGCATAATTGGCCACTAAAATCCCGGACATGTCCGGGAAAAACCTGACGTATGGCAACCCTATGTCACTATCGTCTTTTAAAAAATGCTGTTTTTGTAACTCGAAAACTTACAACTCTATAACTACCAGAAGAAATAGTTTACTCGTAAAGCTAGTGCCGCTAGGCTAAGAACCGCAGCAGTGGTGGATCCAGACTAGGCGTTTGGGTGTCAGTCATATAAGGGGGCGCAATAAAGTCTTCACTTCTTAAAATAGACCTACCCAAAATTCCATATGGGTATAACACAAGTGGTTACCCGTATGTAAGCCACGAAAGTTGTAGCCACGAAAGTTTTTGTTGGATGAACTATGCCAATATGGTCTTAGACATTTTTAATTAGAACAGGCATAACATCTTTTCTAATAAAAATGGACAAACATTAACGACGTTAGACTACACTGTAAAGAGCTTCTGGAAATTAGTCACCAAAGATAGATTTCCTAAACTGAAAGATTTCGCGCTAAAAATGCACTCGATGTTTGGAAACACATGCGTGTGAGGGAGTACAGTTTCTACGATGAAGCAAGTCGAAATGGGAGAAATAGAAATACTGAACTGAACTAAAATCCAATGTCAGAAGAAATACTGGACGATTGTCTCCGACTTACTACCACTAACACTGGAACGAAAGTTTCGGAGAAGCATCGGCAACAGACATCCAACTGATGGAGATTTTTAAATAATTGCTATTGACTGTAGTGCAATAATTTCAAGGACGGGCTCAATTGTTTTCCCTTTTTATTTTTAAAGCTTGTGAATCTGTAGTTTCATACATCAATTTGTTTAAAGTGGTCCCAAAATCGTCATGTTTTCGTAAAATAGCCCGCGGGCCAAAAACAGTTGCATCTCGCTGAACTATGCATTACACAACAGGCTAAAAACGATACAGTACAAAAGGGCATGTTTTTATCTCGCATTCCTGACTATATCTCTTTTCAGAGGATCTAATGATAAGATCCTCTGAACCTGTCGAAATTCCGGACGTTAGAGCATTCTTTAAAATATTTTCCGGACACAAATTTAAAAACCGAAATTCTGGACATGTCCAGGAAATTCCGGTCGTATGGCAACCTTAGTCTATTGTGTAAATTACCGTAGTGGACCATGCTTTTGCTTCCAACGAAGCATAAGCTTAGCTAAGGTGGAGGGGAAAGGCCATGTCCCCTAATTTCTAGCATATCTTGTGGTTTGTGCTTCGAGACCCGGTTTCCGCAAACCAAATAATGTCGCTCCCATAATTTCAAAATATTTAGCCCCCAAACAACGTTTAAGCTGGCTACGCAACTGCAACGAAGCGCATTTTTGTGGCTGTTGCCATAACGGTGGGAAGTTTCCATGTGGTGCAGACTGCAGAAAGGATAAAGCGTTTTGTGAACATCTATTTATATTTTATCGTCAGCAATCTGAAAAAGATAAGCAACATGTCGACTTTGCCTCCCCCTGGAAAAATTTCAGCGGATGCCCATGATGTACGTTGGCCACGTAAAGGAATTGTTAGCGAATCTGAAAACCACAGCAAAATGCTTAATTATTGGTCATATTCATCCGCTTACATCACATAAATTTGAGCAGAAAAGTAATCTTCAGGTGGAAATATTTAACTTCTATACTGGTGACTATGGTTTTGTTGGAGATTCGTGGTTTTAAATTGGTTATACTGTAGGTTGATTCTTACCTGCGTTGTCAGCCTGGATTGAAGCAGATCCATCACCAGATCAACAGCATTGGCATTAGGTGTGTCATCATTGTTTGGGGGAGCTTCGTAGTAGTATCCAATGAATTGGAAATGACCTAGTAAATGACTTAAAATGACCTAGACGGGACTAGAACTTGAATTTGGAGATATCACATAATTGTGAAATCGGGGCTCAGCCCGCCTTCTCCCGCTTCTCTTGAACAGCGTCATAGCTATGGCTCTCGGACATGGCGCCCTAACTGGACTCCCACCAGCACTGGACGTCCTCAGGGCTCTCCTCTGTCCCCAGTCCTCGTCAATATCTACACTCTCCCTCTGGCCAGACTCAACAAACCGCATTGCAGACTGAGAATCTTTGCTGATGAAATCTTGGTCAGTTGCAGGGGTAAATCAGCCCAAAACTTGATGGAAGGCCCGTAACCAGGGGTGGCGAAGGCCCCCTAGAAAATTTTTTTGCCCCCCTCGAAAAATTTATTGCATATATTTTGAAATTATTTGACATACTTCAAAAAATTTGGGCCCCTCTCAGAAAACTCTTCGCCCCTCCTGATGTCCCAAGCTGGTTGCGGGCCTGCTTGATGGACCTCATCAGCTCCACTTTGCGCAACATCGAGGCGTACTGTGCATGCAGTGGCATGCACTGCAATGGTGAGAAGGCAGAGGCAATGCTGTGCACATTAAACAATCGTCTCCAGTCATCCAGCTTTCCTCCTATCCACTATGATAGGCAAGAGATCAGAGTTTCAAACACACTTCGTCACCTGCGTGTCATCTTTGATATACAGCTCTACTTTTCTGAGCATGTCAACTCTGTCCTACATCGTGGTATCAAGGCAGCCAATATCCTGAAGGTTGCAGCTGGTAAGAAGGCAGAGGAGAGGCATCTTGGAGAGTTGTACAAGAGCCTCGCCCTCTCTGTTGTCGAATACGCTCTGCCTATGATCAACATCAGTCAGAACCTCATGGGCAAACTAGAACGATTGCAAAACGCGTGTCTCCGCATCATTACTGGGTGCCCTAGGTCAACTCCAGTCCAAGTCCTCCAATATTTGGTTGGAGTTCCCTCCATCGAGACAAGACAGAAACTTGCACAAGCTACCATCACGTGCAAGGCTCTCCAAGAGAGCAGACACGGCCTTCGTGGGGTCATTTCCAAAGAGCTCACTGCTCTACAGTCTGCTCAGCAAAATGCACCAGCTCTGCCTCGCCTCAGACCGAGGAATAGGACGGCTGAGCTTCTCTGCAGACTGAGGAGGAAGCCTTGGACCTCACATGTCTTATCTGCTACTTTTGAACTGAGTGACATTCACTATCTCTCCCTCTCTCCAGCGTGGATCCCACCAGAGCTGCATGATGAAGAGCCCATTGTCATCATCAACTTCAATCGGGATTGCAGGGTCTGGCCTCCCGGAGCAGTCAATTCTGCTTTCTCCCAACTTCTTTCTGACATCAACAGTGGTACTGACTCTATCCTTGTAGCCACTGACGGCTCCTTTGACCCTGCCACCAACTGAGCAGGGTGGGGTTTTGCCATTTTTAGCAATGGTGAAATTATCCAACAGGGAGCTGGAGCACACGAGGTGTTTACGAGCAGCACCAGGACGGAGTTAGAAGCTGTCAGAAATGCTTTGAAGGCAGTCAAGGATATGAAAGCCCCACCCACGATCACTGTTGCCACGGACTCCATGGCCATTCTTTGCAAGATCCAGTCAGGATGGTGTCCGTTCAAAACAGGCCCGTTCAAAACAGACCATTCATAACAGACCACTCAAAACAGACCACGTTCATAACAGACCCATTCATAACAAACCCGTTCATAACAGACTACGTTCATAACAGACTACGTTCATAACAGACCCGTTCATAACAGACCAGTACATAATAGACCACATTCATAACAGACTCTGTCCGTACCTAGGGCCGGACGGGGTAAAGTGTGCTAGACAAAATGCTTTGGAATTTTAGCGTCCACACTGCAATATACATTAAGAAGGGGTCCGTTATCAACGTGGTCTGTTACGAACGGGTCTGTTATGAACGGGTCTGTTATGAACATGGTCTGTTATGAAAGTGGTCTGTTTTCAACAGGTCTGTTATGAATGGGTCTGTTGTGAACGTGGTCTGTTTTGAATGGTCTGTTATGAATGGTCTGTTATGAACGGGTTTGTTTTGAATGGGAACCAGTCGGGATACCTTCCGGGTGAATGGTTCGACCTCCGTGACACTCACCCAACCACCAAGGTGATATGGGTCTTTTTACCAGACCACTCTGGAGTCACCTGCAATGAGACCGCTGACATGTTGGCTTCGAGCTGCTCCAGCTTCACTCCACTCAACTTGTTCCCTTCTGACCTAAAGCTGATAGGAACAAAGTCATGGAAAGATCAGCTCACCACATCAATCCAATCTTGGGAAGAAAGACGCCGCCTCATCTTCCTTGGTATCGCACTTGGATCATCACTCTTCAGCACCAGGGCAGGACGTGCCAAAGCAATCCACAACCAACTGCTCACTGGCAACATCTCCTACTCCACTCTTTTGATGCTTTTGGAGGGGCGTGTTAACGGCGAGAGGATCAGTGCAGCAGCACATCCTCAGTGAACCCTCTTCGCCAAAGCAAAGCAAAGCTTTTTTGCACAACCCGGATAGTGGGATTGATGCTTCTTTCTTTAAATTAGCAGTCCAATATTCAATTATGTGAAACGGCAAACGTTTTTGAACACATGATTGAAACGCTACGTTTGTTAGTGGCGTTAAATGTATTTTAGGGCAATATGCTTTTAGGCCAAGTGTGAATCCATCATGAGATTATGGGATCGTTTTTCACGACAGCGAGAAAAACTACATAAAATGAGAGTAATGTCACAGCAAATCCCTTTCATTTATGTTTTGTTTTTGAATTGCCTCTTCATCAATTAATATGTTTTCAATGTACACATAACTGCACAAGCTTCGTCTGGAACGTGTTTGTCATTTATCTACTTACTTGACTCCGGTCGTGGGGCTTGAGGTGCCACTTGTTAGTGTAGTATGACGATCCGTTCTGCTTTTAGCCGGGCCGGAAATCGTTTCAGACATTGTTTTTTATGTACAGGTAGTCAAAACAGTGTCAAACACTAGCGCCAGTTGCGATTCTAAGGGGGGGATGGGTGGGCCGTGGACCCCCATATTTTTTGTTGGCCCCTTGTATGATCCCACCAACTTTTTTCTTAATTTCCCGTTTAAGTTCGTTTGGTTAACATATACAATGCAAAAGATAACTTGCGGGCAGCAACTTTTTAAACGATAATTTAGAAACCCTCTAGCCTGCATTCAATATTGCCCAAATGCATGATAAGCTGTGGTGTTGTTTTTGACAATCGGGTAACTGCTCTTGGGTAGAAGTTTCCAAACATTTTGCCAGTGAGCCACATAAACTATTGCACAAGAGTTCGAAACCTGTACATCTTACGTAATGTGATTGTTTCAGGATATGCTACATTCTGCCAAATCAAGTTTTCCTAAATATATTTATTGATCAAAATTGACAAAATATCTTTGCGGCCAGATAAAAATGGCTTCACAGGTCAAATTGAATGGTTTCGTGAGCAAGATTTGGCCTGCGAGCTGTAGTTTGGAGACTCCTGCTTTAGGCCATATCTTTTAAATAGGCTACTTTCTGTAGATACAAAGAATTATATGGGATACCAAAACTGCTTTCAGTTTTGTGTAGCTTGTGAAAAATGAAGCCCATTTTTTGGTAGCCCTTTCAAACGTTTTCTGAAGTAATATTATGATGCGCTTTCAACCTGTGGTTATTCCCTGAAAGTTTGCACAGTTCGACTAACAAAAGTAACCACTTTATTGGCCTAAAACGTAACTATTTTTGTGTGATACCCAACGATTTTTGCAGACAATCTTGGGTATTTACACAATTGAATACCATTTTGGCGTCTCCCCCAGGGACACCGGAACATCGGTAGGGCAGGGGAGCAGGAAAAAGTTGAGGGCAATGGAGTCTTATGAAAAACAAAAAAACGTTACCAATCATGCTTCCTACTGAAATAATAAAAGAAACTATACTCAAAATAATAACCTCAAAAGTAATAAAAGAAACTATACTAAAATTTGTTTCAACTCGATCTTGATAAACCGTAAACTTACCTATGATGTTGTTATGAAAAAGACACTTTTGCCCCCGTTCCCGTTGTCCCTGTTTTGAAAGGTCAGCAGGACAATGCCACCCCTCTCCAGCGTCCCTGCTTGCCGCTATCAGCAGTCACTGTATCGCTGCATTACCCGGTACCTGCCCAGATGTCTGCGTTCAACAGACACATGCGGCAAAACGCCAATATTGTAACTTGAAGTGAACATTAGAAGATTTGTTGCCGTGTTATTGTTACACATTAGAGACCAACAGCAAAACAATCCACTTGCAAATTTCGCAACCTGCCCTAGAGATTCCAGTTGAAAAAAGCCAAACAGTGCTAAAAAGAGGCCACAAAAAATCCAAACCAATTCATTAAACGCCAGAAAAAAGCCAGACTTTATTTGTGGTATTGCCTTTCCTTTGTCACAGAGAAACATATGAATTACAAGAAATAAAAATATTTTTTTCAAAATAAAGATTAAGTCTATTTTGGCATTGTATTGAAGCTCATTACTAATGTTTCTCTAACTATTATTGGTTTGTGACTGTGAGATTGTGCACTTTGGGTACAATAGTGCCACAGTTTGCATACTGATCCAACGGCACCTTTCTGCACCCATGCGTAAGTCACCCCCATTCACCCCTGTACTTAGGACCAGCATCATAAGAACCCTTGTACTTCTTCGACATCATGGTCGCTTTTATGTTGTGGAGACACAGACCTGTCTGCAAGCGTCGAGCCTGCTTAGTGCTTTCAACACAATACACACTACACAGTGCACACATTTCCCGTGATTACGCGAAAACTTTATTTCGAAACTGACATCCCTCAAATATTACTTAAATCAGAACGTACTGTAGGTGTCGGGTCAGTCTAACATAGCATTTATCTAAAAAGTTTCGTGTTGCCGAAAAAAATGGAACAGTAATATTTTCCTTCAGAGGTAAATTTTTCAACGTAAAAAAGCCAAAATGCCAACCAGCTTCAGATGATGCCAAAAGGCCAAATAAAATTTTATACACCAACCAATTTGAAACGAGGCCAGATTTCTGAAATTTGGCCTAAAAAAGGTCAATCTGGTAACCCTGACCAACCCCTGCACCCAAAGGAGCGGGCACGAGTGATCTGCAATCTCATCACTGCATGACACCAGAACAGTGAACCTAGCTCTGGTGCAGTGTGTGTCGCACCGGATAATAAACTGTCATTGCAAGAAATAAATGAAATAATCGGAATTGAGCTGCTGACGTCAAGTTTTCCAGAAAATTTTGGTTCTTAGTTGCAATTTCCAGGCAGGGCTAAACGCCCATTGTTTTGACGTACCTCGAGTTCAAAACTGTTTGCTTGAGTTCAGTGTAAAAGCGCACCCATAATAGTCATTCTTTTCGTATTTACATGTTCAGCAACAATGCTGATCTCAAAACTAATAACAGAAATTATAGAATACCATCCTGAACTTCTTGTGGGCGCGAATAGCTGCAATGAATTCGTTTCAGGTCGATCTTGATAAATCATGAAATTACTTATGATACGGTTATGTAAGGGCACCTATGCCCCCTCTTTCAAAGGGCAGGGGGTCAAAGTCCCTGTAATACACCCCCGTTCCGGCGTCCCTGGTCTCCCCTCAAACGCCTGGCCTGGATCCGCCACCGAGCAACGCACCATTCATATGCCGTGTTTGGAAGATTCAAAGAAGTTTTTGTCTTCCAAAGTCACTTCCTAAAACACGAGCAAAACGGCCACAAATGGCTTTCGCGAGTTCGATCCTTTCAATGTAGGGCTTCGCATACTTCGTCTTGGGTCGACTCCACTTCCTCTTCTTGAAACATAGTAAATATTCCCTTAATGCAAGTGGTATTGCTTTTATTAATTTGCACTAGCAAGATTTTCCCTAGAGCTTCCACAGAAGTTGGCTTGCCGTAAGTGTGCGCTGAAAGCTATCAATACTCAGAGCATAAAAACTATTTACGTTATGCCCATGACTGTTTGAAGGGCGCTACGAGATGTCTATGTCTGCGAGGGGGTGTGACATGTCGATTTGCGCCTGTACCTGACTGTGAGCAATAATAGTAACTTTTTTTGCAATTTCAGTAATTCCTTGTATTGATCCTTGCCTTACGGACTAACTCACTGGACCTTTCTTTTGTCTGATCGAACGACTTCGTAGCCCGTAGCCACGGGGGGGCAGGCCCCCGCAATTTCTTGCGATCCTCCCAGAATTATTTTAATTATATTTAAACGTAGAAATACATCTTGGGCACCAAAGTACATTTTACCCCCAGACCTTATAACATGCTACGGGCCTGCTGATATGACGAGAACGCAATGACCTGTGCTACCAGGTTTTCGTACTGATGAACAATTAGAAGTTTTCGATACAACTCCTTTGCAACTAACTACAATTAATATTGACTTAATCCATTTTTTTTCCATAAGACTTGTGGAAAAAACAATTGTAAATATTCTTGTCACATAATTGAAAAGTATTAACACCTATTTGGAAATGGAAGAAAATTGAAATTGCAATTCAAGAAATAAACAAAACGGTAGTGAAAAAAATCTTTATTTCACCAAAACCGATGTCGCAGAAGAAGCGGCCCTCAAATGATCACTTGCATGTCGTCATTTCAACGTCTTTCATTTTGATTTCTGTGGAATTTGTTCTGTATCACCAACAACAACCGAACCCAGGAACAAGTTAACACTGGTCTCAGTGAACTCGTAGTCAATTTCGTGGCGCTCGCTCAAGTGGAAAAACAGATTCTACGGAATAGGGAAGAAGTCTGTTCTCCTTTAGTCTCGTTCAAATGATACTTAATTTTAGTATTGCAAGTTTATTACTGTTCAAATGATAGTTAGCTTTAGTCTCGTTCAAATGGTATTTCAAATGATACTTAGTGTCTCCCACCTGCAGTTTGAGAAAACATGGCAACGTGAACACCGAACGATTTCACTTTTGATTTTACCGAACGAGTACTTTTCCGCGACACACACAAGAAATAGCGCAACAGCGGTAGCTGGGTGGGGGGGACAGTTCGCGCACGCGCACGGCCACGGAGATCAAGAGAAAAGGAGAGATCAATAAGAAAATAGCCAACCGGACATAGCATTCCCATCTACGCGGAAAGCATCAACAGACGAATCGACGGGGAGTTCCTCCTTTGGAATAAACACATACGCGCGCGCACACGCACAAACCGCGGTATAACATATCGCTATGACTAACAATACTTACTGTGACGTCACAAAAACGTATGCTTTGGCTGCATACTGAATTCAAGATCGTTTTTTTGGCTCTGAAACACGGCTTACGGCCTTCTCGTAGGACCCAGGCACGGGCGCCGTCACGTCGATGACGTCACGTTGATGACGTGCGAAAGCCGTGCCTGCCTTGCGCTGGCGTTTGATGTTGAGCAAAAAATTCGAGGCCAATGACGAGTAAACATTTTCCCGCTTGTAAGAAACCACATGTTTTATGCAAAACAGATTTCGAACAGTTGCAAAACGTCAACTCCCTAGCAACAGCGTCCTGGGCACAGCGCGACACTCCCCAGGTATAAAAGCATTCTGGAACACGGGAGCCGCGCTGTGGCGAGTTTGTCGGTCGAGTTGAGGTTTCGTAAAAATTGCTTCCTCGAGAGACAGTTCGTGCGACTTCGACGAAAATACGTCGACCCGACGTCGAGGTGACGTGGGCGATGACGTCTAGTGGACGGCTTGCAACATGGACGGTGTGAGTGGACGACGTAAAAGCGTGTTAAGAACCAGACGTATAAAAGCAAAGTCGTACATGTCTAAAAATCGGAACCACATTATGCACGAATTCGATTCCTCCGCGGAATCTCGGATCGAAAACGTCATGTTTCCTGAGGTCATCACCGGAGCGGTGACGTATTGCCGGCGACATCCCTGAGTTACACGCGACTGGGGCTTTCGACCGACGCCGATGCCCGTCACCCTCGGCGACTTGCCCGCCCGGCCGCTAGTCACAGATCGAGTTGCCGCGCGAGATCAGCAGTCACGATGACGTCACGACGAGCCAACGTCACTTGTGCTTGATGCGATTGTAATGCTTCGTTTTTTCACCTGCCCAGGTCTTGCTCTTGATGCGACACGTGCGGAGTTCGCGCGCGTACGCTTCGTCGGTCATGCGTCTGTACGACGACGGGTCGCAGAAATTCTGTAAAAACGAGCAAGTTGATCCGGACCGCTGCTAAGGAACACGGCCGTTGCTAAGCAGCACAGCCGTTGCTAAGCAGCACAGCCGTTGCTAAGAAGCACAGCCGTTGCTAAGAAGTACAGTCGTAGCTAAGAAGCACAGCCGTTGCTAAGCAGCACAGCCGTTGCTAAGCAGCACAGCCGTTGCTAAGCAGCACAGCCGTTGCCAAACAGCACTGCGCGACCTTCCATCAGATTGATGCGAAGTTTGAATTTCTCCGTTGCAAAAAAAACGCGCCGCACGATTACGTGATAAGAGCTGTTGACAGTTGTGGCTGATATTACGGAAATATCTCACGCCAGATTACTTTGGCAAAACGGCTTTTAAAAAACTGTGCTGAGAGAATCTATCGCAGTATCACGTTGACGTTAGTAACGTCATCAATTTGATTACATCTTGACTGGGGTTGGGTATTATCCGGACAACGATTAACTGAGAGCTTTTCTGATAAAACTCTGTCGAGCAACCGGATAAAAAAGTATCGCTACTAATGGGTTACATTTTTTAACGCCCTACAAATCTTCAAACTCCCTTTGAAGCTCGCTATCCAGCCCGCTTCTGTGGAAGCAGAAAGGGCATTCAGAAAAGGCATTTTACGCTTTTTTAGTAAGTTTGGTTATTCTTTGTTTCCAGACACGGGCGACCTTAGTTCTACTTAAATCCCGTAATTATCATTTTCACAGAAGAGTGCTTTCGCGTTGCAAGGTGAAGTCTGCATTGTGCTTCGTAAGAAATGCGTCACAGAAGCAGTAAACGTCAAAAATGCATTATTTTTTCATATATACTCGTCGAGTGCATGTGTGGATATTCACCATCAAATTGTGTCGCGATCTTACAATCAAATATTCGCACAAAATCTCGGAAAATCAATCGTCTGACAATTAGCGACTATTATCCGGTTGACTGAAATACAAATTTACGGACATCCGTGATCCGGAGAGTAAAAATTATCGCTATCCGGACTAACCCTAATCTTGGCACAAGACTGCTTGGCAAGTGTGAGCTTCTTGGTTTTCGTATTAAATCATTCCGATAGTCGGGCAATGAGCTGTCAGTCAAACATACCTTTCGCGTCATCGCAAACGAGGACTCCATACGCACTTAGCATGTTGCCATAGAAACACATCCCACACACAGGGCACAGCCTCGGAATTACTCATATCTGCTCTCGCACAATGCTTTCATACAACGACGACTCATTTAAAACCGCTAATTTTTTGCTGGGATTTAAAGGATAGATAAAACAGTTTTTTTTAAGGAAAATATTAGGTACCCGGCATGGACATGTAGGGACCCGATATTCTCTGATTCTAGGGACCCGATGATAACTTTCACTGATTCTAGGGACCCGAAGGGACGCGGATGAGATTCCTGAAACACCTTAAAAAAGGTGGATAAAATAATAACGGCGATATTGCTGCTCTCTCTCTCTCTGTAGCTTTTAATTTAAAGCAGATATGAAATCTATTCAAAAGACACGTCTTTCTCACCAAACGTAAATTAAGAAGTGTCGCCAGCTTCCACGCACTGTGACGCAAGCGTCTGACGTCGTCACGTATTCTGACGCATACGCTGACGTCGTCACGCATTCCAACGCGTGCGTTGACGTTCGCTTTTTCAGGAATTCCGCTCAAAGATTTCACCCGAACAAAGAAGTAAATACGAACCCGGTTCTGTCTGCCAGCAAAGAAGTTCTTGTATCCGTCCAGTAGCACGTACAGCTCGGGGTAGTGGAGATGGGGGTAGTGGTTCAGCTCCCTGTCCCGGCTCCGTATCGCTCGGGCCATGCGCGGGCCACGCTCGGAGCTGAACTCGCAGTAAAACACAAGTACGGGGGGTTTGTAACTCCCTTGGGTCTCGCGGGTCCAAAGCGGCTTCGAGTTTTGGAAATATCTGCGGGTAAGAGAAAAATAAACAACGCGCTTGCGAGTTTTTTAACTTCAGTGGTTATCAAGGTAATCGATAATAACAACAATGGAGTAAAGTCACGAATTTTATCAAAGGAAGGCTGAATGGCGAATTTGAACAAAAATCTTTTCTTTACACAACTCTACCAAAAAGTAAGATGACCACGCGCGAAAAGAACTGACTGGAATTTCACCGACCAAGTGTTTAAAACATATAACTTTTATGTTTGCATGTTCACGACGCGAGTGGCCAGGGGCCAAATACCCAATTCACGAAGTCCTTATTCCGCAACAGTGGTCATTATTTGCAACAGCAGCAGCACATAACCAAAGGGCATGTATGGCGACCGGCAACACGGACGTCGGGCAGCTGATGGGGGGAAAGCCTTGGCCCGCGGACCTACCGTTTGTACATTTGCTGTTCCTGCCAGACATTATGGGCGCCTCTGATGTGCCCGCCGTCGTACTCGTACGGGTAGCGGCAGTCGATCACCTCGAAGCAGCACTCGTGGCTCTGTACGGTCATCAACTCGATCAGCTGCAAGAAGAGCGGGGGGTGGGGGTGTTGGCAGTAGAACGAGAAACGATTGTGAACGACAATATAATAGCGCAAGCCAGTTCCTCTCGCGAGTTCATTCTTGCCGAAGTTGTCTAGGCGAGCAACCAGGGCAAGGTTTGATAACAATACTCGTTGTCCTCAAAAGTACGTCGGATTTTTTCTTTTGTGGTGAGAGCGATTTCTTACCAAACAAAACCAACAGTGCCGGTTAATTGCTGCACACTCGCTTTTCAGACCACGCGCAAAAGACAAGTCACGAAAAAATAGAAAAAAATCGTTTTTCACGAAAAAAAATAATCGTTTTTTCGAACCTCAAAAGAATCAATTGCAGATACTGCATTTGGCCAAATAGCAAACGGATCATTTTCAGTTGTTAAAATCTTCAATTCCTTACTGTTTCGGGGGTGATGTATTTCAAGTCCTGCTCCTTGCCGCTGACAGTCGGTAGAGAGCACACCCTACTGAAATCGCCGACCAAGTTCGGGTCGCTGCAACCCAGGTCGACCGCCCGCATCACGTCCAGTTCGTTGAAAGATCGGGATCTGACAACAGGAATCAGTGTGAACATGTGTGGTGCGATTGTGCAATACTGCGGGGGGTCTCCCGAACTACAACCCACAGGTCACACCCGGCCCGCGAGCTTTTGCTAATTAAAAAAACAATAAATTCACGAAAATTCATGATTTGGGCAGATTGTAACATATCCCGAAACATGGGCGTCGGAAATAAGGGGCAAGAGCATTCTGAAATTTGACATTTTCCTTTTAAAGTTTCAGCACAAAACGGTCGTTTCCTTAGTTTCTAGTGGGTAAAATGAATTTCACCACTTTTGGCCCCCCCACCAGGAAAATATTTTTGGCTACCCCCCAGTAAAAATCCACTATTTCCCCCCTGGAAAAAATCCTTCCGACGACCATGTGCCCAAGCGATCACATTGCGCAAGATGTCCGGCACCCGAACTGTTGTGCAGTACCTTATGTGGCCCTCTAGCACAAGCGTCCGGAGACCCGTGTGCCATAGTGACGTGTGCCACAATGACGTGTGCCACAATGACGACCAGCGGTTACTGGGACTCTCGAAGGCGAGGCAAGGGGGAGCGCAAGTTGCATCCTCCACCGACACGACAACACCGGCACAGGGTATTCTTGCATCAGTTTATTTTAGCCGGTAACAGTTGCCACACACAACCAGGATGGTGTCAGTCCGCGGACCAAGATACTGGGGGGTTCAGCATTTGGGGGGTCAGCGAAAGGAGAAAGAACAATTTACTCAAATAACCACATATGAGGAAAACGCGGTAAATCACTATTGTGACGTGAAAATCTGAAGCGCGGCAAAGTTAAAGCCGGGCTGGGCTTTTCGGGTTCGGCCTGATGTAGGTCAAAAGTTTTGGGGCCGACTTCTAGCACGCAAATAACAGGGTTCCCACCCATTTAAAAAAATCATTTTCCATATTTTTTCAATACCTTTTCAATACTAACTTAAAAAAGTCCAATACCATTAGTTCTCTCATCTTTTGAAATTCTTAATCATGAAACTCAATTTTTTACACACTGCATAGATAATGAAGTGTTTTGCCTTCACTGAAATTCTGTTCAGCTACTTCCAATTGCTTTTCCATTTAGAATTTCCATACTTTTTCAATACTTAATGCAAATTTTGGCCAATTTCAATACTTTTTCAAGGTCTTGAAAACCGATTTTTTAATTCAATACTTTTTCAATACTTTCAATACCGCGTGGGAACCCTGAAACAGAAATTTTTCGCAACGACGGGCACGATTGTCGCCAGTTGCTGCTGAAGCAATACAAGTTGATGAAATCTTCGAAAATAAATGATTATTTGTGAATTTTTGAGTCATGTTTGCTTTGCTACGCCACCAATACCCCGCAGTTGCGCGTATTTTCAACCACTCGGTAAAGAAGGCTTTCGGGCCTAAATCGGGTTTCAAAAGAAAGTGTCGGGCTCAGGCCTAGTTTGGGCTTCCAAATGCGGCCCGTTACAACTCAGCACTCTGAGAAAAAACTGGCTTTAAGTAGTTCAACAAAAAAAAAGATTCCAGCGTCTCCGTACCTGTTAAGAAATGACGCACTGGTGTCTTCTTCGTTTTCACAGGACATTTCACAGGAAGTGGCGTCTACTTCCGGCAACGCCTCTTGCATGAGGGCGCTCCGTGCTCTGGGGACGCCTAGCGGCGTGTCGCCTCCGCGTTCTTGCGACCGCTGGAGGGCGAGCTTGGTTCTTCGAGCGGGAACAACCGGCGGAGCGGATGGTGATCGGAAAAGTTCGCGGGGTTTCGGCTGCATGAGAAAATAACGAAACCATTAATAAGTCACACATTCAAACATTCAAGAACCAGATAAAAAAACATGATTTCGAAACGATAATTGGATTGTGTCTGCTTAAGTCTTCGTGTGCAATTGTTTCAGATTTATTCGTGTTTAAACACCGTCGTTTATTCATGTAGTTAAACAATTCCCAGTTTGCGATGATTTTTTTCTAACTGACAATGGCATCACGTAGCAACGAGTGTTGATTTTCAAATCACGCTGCAATACTTCGATTCAAGAACAAATCGGCGAAAAAACAAAACATCGCAGACAGATTTAGACAGAACGAATTTCACGTGAGAGGCAAAAAGATTTTGCAGCAAAAACAAACAAAAACGCGAAATGTCGTAAAGCGAGACAAAAGCCCTGCTAAAATCTAATACTCTCCCTGGTTAAACGTTTAAGACACGTTATCATTATTACATAAAACACAACTATGACAAAACAAAGAGCACAAACATGATCTATAAGGAGAAAGAATTAGTTCAGGGGTCAGCAACCTACGGCACGCGGGCCGGATGCGGCCCGTGCCCCTTTACAGATTTTAGGAACTGCATGGCCCGCCTAGTGGCATTACATATTATGAATCTTCCCTCCTTGCAACTTTTAGTAATGCATGCTTCTGAGAAAATGTTTATGATCAACCGCACTGTGCTATAAATGTGTTGTTTCTCGCGTTTTGGGCTTTCATTAAGAACTGTAAAAACCAGGGGTTAATCTGATCAAAAATTCTGTAAATTTCACAGCATCATAAACAGCAAAGGAACGGAATTTTTGGTAGAAAATTAGTGCGGTCCTCCATACTCTGCAGAGTCTGTGCTTGGCCCGCGACGAAGGGAAAGTTTGCCGATCCATGTATTAGTTGGAAAGCCTTGCAAAGGGTGCAGCGTCGTTAACTACGTACCAGGCGCTCATTGGTCGATGCGTCGCAAGCGTCGTCCTTTCTCACAACGGCATCCAATAGCAAAGGGGCTGTGATCAGCCCGTCGAGGCCCGAGGGGGCGGTCGCGCTGTGGGACAAAGCGGAAAGCTTTGTGATGTCACAATGCTGAGCGCGCACGTTCTCGCTGAGCATTTCCTCTAAAAGCTGTTCGTCGTTCTCGCTTCGCTCGAGTTCGGACGACGTCATCATGACGTCATCGTCGCCGTCGCTCTCGTCCGAGTCGTTGCTGCTGCAAAGTCGTGAGTGGGAGAGGGGGGCGTCGTCGTCGCTTCCGAGCTGCGGAGAAAACAGGCGTTTGAGTGCCTTTAAACAAGGTCACAAAGAAGTGGGGGCGATGCGGGCCCGTGGAAACAGGTGTCATTCGAGGCAGTGCCCTCCATCAATTTTTTGCCCCACCCAATTTTGTTGTGCCCAGAAAAAAATATTTGCCCCCCCCCGAAAAATGTACTTCCCCCCAAACATTAAAACCTGGCTACGGGCCTGGGGCGACGAGAAGCTTCGTACAATACTCACCATTTGGGCCGGAGCCGAAATGGGCCGAAAACCGGGCTTGAGGTCCGACATCGGCGACGAGGTCATGAAGGCCGCTTCGGCCGACTTGGTCTTGCGTTCGTTTGACCCGAAGGCCATCTTGCGTCGGGTGGACCGGGCATCGGAGAAGGAATCGCTGCACTTTACGCGCTTCGACGACGCCGCGGTGAGCGAAGTATTGGCGGAATCGAGCGATCGCTTCAGGGGTCGGTTTTGCTGATTGAACATGTCGTCGTCGTCCGCGGACGGGTGGCGGTTGCGATAGAAGGGG
>Ga0210059_1005240_pt1 | contig 20883 bp, 10 predicted proteins | sample Ectturendosymbi2_FD_188042 | JGI IMG/M metagenome (GOLD analysis project Ga0210059, IMG submission 188042) | Ecteinascidia turbinata endosymbiont from Florida, USA - Sample 2 (SPAdes) (version 2) | ecosystem: Host-associated > Tunicates > Ascidians > Unclassified | place: Key West, Florida...
GATGTTCATGCGTGACGCGTTAATTTGACAATTAATGCATAGTCAACCAGAATGCTTGCGATATGAGAACCACAAAAGAGCGAGGTAACATTCGTTGCAGTGTTCGATGGCCACTAATAATACATTAACGTGGATGAGTCAACAAAAGCTATAACATTGGCTGCAACATCCAAAAATTTAAAAACGCAGCAAAGCAGATGCATCTACCATGTTGTATGCAAGGTTAAGACAAGGAAGTTGTGTTTTGTCGTTATGTGCTGCGTGCAATGCACAGAATGTTTTTTTCACTTTTTTTCAAGCTCTCTTAAAATCAATTGCATGTGACCAGTTCAGGGTCGTACCAAAGTTAGATGGCGCCCATGTAGGAAAAGAAAGAAGTTCGGCGCCCCATTTTCGAAACTAAGGTCTTTCCAGAGCATATGTTCTGTATTGAAGAAGTACTTGCGACATTGTTGGGACTTTTCGACGCCCCCAGTGATTCGGCGCCCGGGGGATTTGCCCCCCTTGCTACCCCCTTGGACCAGTTGCCTCTAAGTATTGTTGACTGCTGAACCAAGATTTGTCATTCCAAGGCGATTAGATACAATTAGGTTTGCAATGTATATTCTCTTATACTGTACCAACAGTTATTCAACAAATGGAAGAATTTGAGAGACCTTTGCAAACGCTTTGGCAAGTTTCCAGGTCATTACTGTTCATTTCATTAACGCAAAATGGAAGTTTCGAACCTTTGTCCTGGAAACAAACTCATTTTTACACAAGCATAGAGCTTATAACATTGTCGAGTCTTATGACAATGTTATAGAAAAGTTCAAATTAACATGGAAAGTAACGAAAGTGGTGTCAGATAATGCTACGCCTATGGCTAAAGCATTTCAAGCCTTTTGCAACTCTTGCGGTTTATTGTGTTATCACTTATCTTTTCATTAGTTATTTTTACATGTAGCCTACTCTCCAAGTGGTTGCTTTTCAATGTAAAAGCAAAAATGTTCTTATTGCGAGAGAAAACTAATGTGAAATTTGACCTGGCACCACTTCAGGAACCATCCAACATATTCTCTCAAAATGTGTTTGTAATTTCGATTTGTAATTAATTACAAGTTTAAGAATAATTGTAATTATAATTGTAATTTGCGATTTGTAACACAGAGTAATTGTAATTGTAATGTAATTGAAAATTTTGAAGGAGTAATTGTAATTATAATTGAACAGATTTGATGTAATTGATCCAACTCTGCTATCAATATTAAATTCGACAGAGACAGTGTAGTTAGTAATGAAGTTAATGAGAAATTGCTTTTATTGCAGTTTACGCGACAATTTAAGCTACGAGGTTGCTTTGACAAGGGTCAATCTGTCAATATACAGTAGTACATTTTGCCAGACTTCAAGCATTCGTTAATAAAAACGTTAGCGAAGTTCACATGTCGTTTATATGAGATTTCACAGCTTTTTAAAACGACAATGTGAATTGTCAAAATTGATCTTTATAAAGTTCCAAATTTTCGAACCGCTGACAATTCTTCAACGTTTCCAGATTTTTGCTGGCCTTCGAAATAGTCAAACTAAATTTTATGGAACCACACTCAAGTAAAGAACTACAGCGAAAGGCATACACCAGTGGTTCCCAACCAGGGAGGAATTCCTCCTCAGGGAGGAATTTCATGAGTTCAGGGAATTAATTTCCCCTGTATAGTTAAGTTACTTATTCATTGTAAGTGTTGTACTTCTTTTTCAAGTTGACATTGGCTCTTTCAATTGGTTATATCCCTTTAAATTTGTAAGTTTTTTAGTGGACTAGCACATGTTTTTGTTGAGAAACTTTAGTGCCATTATTTGACAACAAATAGTTTTTGTCCCACTTTTATTAATCAAATTATTGTCGTTAGTAAGGACCATTGTTCCACTTGTAGTTAATACCAGCCTAAGAACTCAAAGGGGATGAATGAAAATTACATAGGGGAGGAATGAAAAGTTCCAAAATGAGCTAAGGGAGGAATGCACCAAAAAAGGTTGGAAACCACTGGCCTACACCATTGTCAATTTGCTATATATTATTGTTTTCAAAGATCAGCCCTCCATCGTGGTTCAGAACCAGTCAACTTCTGGAAGCTTCGTGCCAGCAACTATCATGCGTTCAACGGTAACCAGTGCAAACGGTAGGACTGCTTCTGTGCATGTTACAATATACAAGCAATCGGCTTTTGACTTTAATTTTTGAAGGTCTTTTTTGAAAATTACTATTGTAAGTAGAAGTTAAATTAAGCAAACTCTTTTATTAAACAGCGTTGGTTCGCAAAATCAACTTTGATTCTGCCTTTAAAACCTACCAAAATTTTGTACAAAACCGTGGTGAATTAAACACACTGCAAACAAGCAAAACAACAAAAGCCCTTAAGAAATATCCTCCTGATAATACTAAAGTCGTTTCCTAAATCATATCCGCATTCTAGATTTAAGCCGCTGGTGAAAAATAGGGGAAGAAAGGCATATTATTTGAAAGTCTTAATCGTTACAGAGTTTCAATTTTCCCTTTTGAAGTAAAGTATATTTTGTAAAAGAGAAAAACAAGCCTTTGCTTCTCTCTTGATTACATTCGTACATTTCATTTTTGAGCTGAGACAGGACAGCTTTGAGGGGTAGGTATTGTTCTTGTTTAATCAAAAAAGCCTTTCTTTTCCACACACATGCTTCTACTACAAGTTATTTTTGTATTTCTGATCGAGGCAAGACACCTTGCATGACAATTTTATAGCTACATTTAGCCTTTCTATCAGCCTGCTCCGTTGTGTCTTTTAAAAAGTGTATTTACTGCAAACTTTCAGTGAATGGTACAAACCCATCTTAAATATTGCAAGATTCAATCTACGCGCACAAGCTTCAAAATTGTTTTCTGAAAATACATCTAGGCATTATTGTTTATTACAAGGGTGTATTGCAAAGATGCACATATATCATCTTTAAAGATACAAATAAATGCTCTGTTTTCAGTAAAGCAGTAAAATTTCAAAAATGAATTTTGTATAGCTTGGTTTTGCAGATGAAGGAAACAAGGTTGTTCAAGGCAATTCTGCTTCTCAACTGACCTCGCAAACACCGCTAGCAACTGCCATGAGCACAGTTGATACAGGTGAATTGAAAGATTGAGGTTTTGATAACATCATTTTATTTTTTGAAAAATTAAACAAAGCACATTAATGATTTTAGAAGCAGGACCGGCTCTAGGTAGTTGGGCCCCCCCGGAACCTGGACGTTGGGGCCCCCAATATACAATACATTGCATTTAACACACAGTATTTACGTAAACAAAAACATCGATTTATTTTAACAAATGCTAATAAACGCATTTTATACAGCATCAACACAACGTACAAAGCAGACAGACTTAAACATTTGCTATGTTTCAATCTAGGAAAATGATTTTTCCAAGTTTTCAAAAATGCAAATGTTTTTGTCAATTTAAACACATCTCATATTTTAGCAGTTTCACTTTCAATAGATATCATTGCCAGATTTTTTAGCGTTTCATTGGTCATAGTAGATCTGTGAAACGTTTTGATTACCCTCAACTTGCTAAGCTCCGTTCAGCAGTATTGCGTACAGCATTGATCGGAAAACTTTCATTAGAATGGCCCCAAGCCCCCTTTCTATGGGCATCCGCTGTAATCTTTCCAGGGGGGAAACGTCGACATTTTGCTTATACTTTTCAGTTTGCTGACGATGCAATGAAAACGGACGTTTACAAAGCGCTTTATCTTTTCTACACAAAAAAAAGAAAGGGTACGAACCTCCCCCCTAACAAGCTAAATAAAGAAATTAAACCCCCATTTTGCTTATATTTCGGTATGCAGTAAACTGTTTTGATTTTCAGTAAATTGTAGTTTTATGCGTTTTTCGGAAGTTTTTGGACTTTTTCTTTTCGGGTTTTAGTACAGTATATAGAAATCCACTTCCGAATACACTCTTATTAATGAACTTTTTTCTGAATGTTGGTGAAGGGGCCCCTAAGGTGACCAGTAGCCTTCTTTCAGCTACGTTTCCCACCCTATGGCTAAAACCTCTAGCTACGCAACTGGTTTACAACTTAATTTTCCTGAATAATTTTTTACTCGGCTATACTAAAAATGCTTTGCAATCAACGTGGATTCAGCAGACGTTACATGAACAACAGCCAGCTTACCAAGGCAAATGCTGACAACGAAGCTATTCATTATGCATTTCCCAATGGTTGGCTTTAGGAAGTTACGCGTCGCGTGAAGATCAATTTCTTTGACGATTCAGATGAATATGAATATTGAAAGATTAAATGTGTGAAATCAGTTGTTGGTGAGTTCAGTTCTGGTGTCTCTATATATGCCGTAACAAAAGTACTCAGTGAGATTTGGGGGGCCCCTTTTTGCCCGCCCCCCCGGCATGGGGTACGGGGAGCCCTTCCTCCGGCTCTGTTTAGAAGTAATTGGTTTTGCAGATCATCGACATGATGTGGTACAAGACAATTCTACTTCAAAAGTGAGCTCGCAAACGCCGCTAGCAACTATCATGAGCACAGTTCACACAGGTGATGTTTAAGGTGGATTTTTGATAATATTGTTTTATTTTTGAAAAATTAAACAAAGTACTGTACATTAATTAATTTAGAAGCAGCCGGTTTTGCACATCGTGGACATGATGCAGTACAAAACAATTCAACTTCAAAAGTGAGCTCGCAAGCACCGCCAGCAACTATCATGAGCACAGTTGACACCGGTGATGTTCAAGGTGGATTTTTTTAGACTAATGAAACAAAGTACTTTACATTAATTAATTTAGAAGCAGTTGGTTTTGCAAATCATGGATATGATGTGGTACAAGACAATTCTGCTTCTCAAGTGACCTCGCAAACGCCGCTAGCAACTATCATGAGCACAGCTGACACAGGTGATGCTCAAGGTGGATTTTTGATAATATTGTTTTATTTTTGTAAAATTAAACAAAGTACTGTACATTAATTAATTTAGAAGCAGCTGGTTTTGCAGATCATGGACTTGATGCAGTACAAAACAATTCTACTTCAAAAGTGACCTCGCAAACACCGCTAGCAACTATCATGAGCACAGTTGACACCGGTGATGTTCAAGGTGGATTTTTGATAATATTGTTTCATTTTTTGAATAATGAAACAAAGTATTGTACATTAATTAATTTAGAAGCAGCTGGCTTTTCAGGTCATGGACATGATGTGGTACAAAACAATTCTGCTTCTCAAATGAGCTCGCAAACACTGCTAGCATTTGTCATGAGTACAGCTGACACAAGTGATGTTCATGGTGGATTTTTGATAACGATGTTTTATTTTTTGAAAAAGTACATTAATAATTTTAGAAGTACTTGGCTTTGCAGGTCAAGGGCATGATGTGGTACAGAACAATTCTGCTTCTCAAATGAGCTCGCAAACACCGCTAGCTACTGTCATGAGCACCGTTGATACCGGTGAGTATGGTGGTTGAGGTTTTGATGAGAGTATTTAACTTTTTGAAAATATGTGTTAAAATATTTCATAGATAGCCCTTGCCTATGTAATGAAAATTCTGAATGAAGTTCGAAGACGGCATTTTTTATATGAAATATTTGTCTAAATTTTTCACGAAAGGTTATAGTGCAGTGGTTCTTAACTGGGGGTACACGTACCCCTTGGTCGTACGAAGCACTAAAACAGGGGGTACGAAGCAGCAAATTGTTTCTGAGATACACGTCCTGAAAATGTAACCCAGGCATACACGCCTGGTTGTGTGCAGCATGCAGGCCACATTTATTTTTAACCTAAAATCTACTGTATGGATGACAAAGATGACATGAAGGAAGATCAATTGTTGAAATGAAAACCAGCAGAAAATTTAAAATGGAGTTCCATTCAATGCAGTTAGGTACCTCCTGGTGCCCGCAACTCAACACTTTCCCACAGTAAGCAAAGACATCTTTGGAGGTCCTCGTTCAATTTGCAATAACCTAGTTACGTGAAAGCAGTTCCTCAACTCTCTTACACATCAAAACTAAGGCCAGGAATCTATACGAGCCCGATGATGGCATCCAAGTAGCTATCTCAAACGAAGAGCTTTGCTACAGGATGGTTATTGAAAAAAAAAACAAAAAGCCTCTTTTTTGACCAGAGTTTACAACTTTTTGCAACTCCATAACTCGCCAGTCGATTGAGCTACAGAGCTGTTCAAACATTCCATGAATTCAGCAAATCTTCTAGCTTACTTTAAAAAAGAAATTGGGGGATTTGGGGCTCCCTGTGGGTGACGTCACAATGAGGGCATTTCTTCGTGCTTTTATGACTGAGATTACCTGGCCCTGCGCGCCAACCCAACGGGCCATCTTTTGGGCTCAAATTGTTTTGGAATCTTGGTTATCATCCGATTCTTTAGAACCCTTGTTTGGCTTACTAACAAATCTGGAGGCAAAATTATGGCCTTAAACCAAAAATTGGTAAAAAATCTACTCCCACAAACGCTGACCTTTGGTATATTATAGCCATGGCCATACCTCGCCAGAAGAGTGAGCTAGAGAGCTGTTCAAATCCTCTAATGACTCAGAAACTCTTGTTGTTTAGAATTAAAACAAAAATATTTGCTTTTGCATATCCGGGTTTTTGTTGATTCTTACACAATGGGAGGATGTTTATGACATTTTTTTACATTTGGGTGACGTCAACATCCCGTGGGAGTGGACCAATCGAGCCGATTTATTAGCTCAAAATTTGATTGGATTCTACTGGATTTAAGGCTATAATACGAGCCTTTGGAGGATTTGATTGACATTGTAGCGTTTCTTTTTCAAACGTTATGGCAAAATAACTGAATATTAATTAGGGAAAGCCCCGGGAAATCCTCCAGGCATTTTTAAAGATTTTGGGTTTTTTAGCCATAATTTTGGCACCAGAAACGTTAGAAAGTTGATCAAAGGTTCTTAAACTCGCATTATAGCCGGTGTACTTTTTGTGTACTTGTTGGTGTACTTTTTGTTTACACAGACAAATATGCTTTTCATTATGCGAATATACTGACAATTTCAGATGATATCAATTGTCAAATGTTGTTCACTAGGATAAGGTCTTGAAGAAAACTAAAAAACAAAGCGCTTATATTTCTTCAGGCGACTACTTTTCAGTGAGTATGTACAGTAGAACTTTCACAATACTTTAACATTTGAAGAGCTTGTGCGCACCAGCAAAATTTTTGTTTGCTGATAACAGATATCAACATTTTAAAGATAACTGTAATTGTTTTCAGTTCAGAATCCATCCAATAAAACTAAACCATTGCTCCATTACCTTTAGATAATAATCCACAAACATCTTCACCACCACCTCATTCTGGCAACATCAAAAAAGTGAAGCTACCTTTGCAAGAAATATTCTTTCCTCCAGGTGGGTGAAATTTATCATTTTTCGCAATTGAATGTTTGTTGTTTGTAGATCCAACGCCGATATTTAACCAAAGTTGGAAAGTGCGAAATTCTCAGTTGAAAATAATAATGAAAGATGTAAAGAAGTGAGCAGTTAGCGGCTATTACAAACTCACATGACTTTCATTTTTCAATAACGTCCCTCTGTTCCAATCCAGCCATTCGCCATAAAGAACTTATCTGGAAAGTTCATATTTAAGTTTCATTTAACAGACTTCTCTTTTTAGTAGCTTTAAATAAAGTTGCAAAAGCAAGCAGTTCGAATATTCAAAAGTATGATGTTATTCCAATACTTTTCTGTGGAAACACTGTCCAAAACCTTTTTTCTTAACATTTCAAAGTTGTAACTTCCAGTAAAGTCTATCTAAAGAATCTTTTCAAGTAAAAATCAGACACTAACATATGCGGATCCAGGATTTTTATTAGGGGGGGGGCTCAAAGACGAGTTCATCCGGATGTGTACTGACTGCATATTAGTGAAGGCCCAACTGCTTATGCACGGTTAATAACCGTACACATTTTGGCTAAATTGCATTCTCACCATTACCCAGGCTTACTTGGACGTTTGCGGAGCAGAAGCGGCTTTCAAAACAATTCTGAAATTGTGCTCAAACTGATCTAACCTTAAAGAGTAACTTGTTGAATGTCGGAAGAGTTTTGTTATTCGCAAAACAAACACAGGTCCACGCCAAAAAAGCACGTGGGGCATGCATAGAAGTGACATAAAAACTACACGAAGAGACCTGAATTGCCGCCAACAACCTTTGTTGGCACTTTGTGCAAAATCCATGTAGAATTGTGTTCAAAAATTGCAGATGCTTATGGAATAGAAGTTCATGACGTTTGGATATGAAAATTTGTTTATTTTCGGAACATTTTCCGATTTTTATTGCATAACACCAGAGACGCAACGAGTGGGGTAAGGGGAATATTCCCCGGACGCCGAATCACTGCGGGGGGCCAAAACTCACGACAATGCCATAAGCACTTTTTCAAAACAGTATATTTGCTTCCCAAAGGCCTCAAGTTTGAATATGGGGGCGCCAAACTTTTTTCTTGTTCCAGGCGCCATCTAACCTCGTTAGGTCCCTACACATCACGATTGTCTAGCTAGAATTACAGAATTTGTTTACAAAATTACCTGCCAATCAGTGGCAAACTATCAATCACAAAAAATTTGAAACAAAATGCTGATCATTATTGAAATCATTTGACCATCGAAAATAACTTGAAGGTCGAAAAAACGCATATTATTTCGAAAACAAGCACAACTTTCCCTTCCCCCCTAAAACACTTGGGGTATGCGTAGAGACAAACATGCCAAAAAACTCAAAAGCAATTATGGACTTTGCCAGGAAGTTGTTTATCACATCACAAGGGCGTTGAAAATGATTAGACAATATTTTTCCACGTCACAGCGGGAAACGTGAACTTTGCAGTAGGTCTAAGTCAATGACAAAATTCTCATCCATTCAGTTTTTTGTACGAAACGCGACTATATCGCGGTAACGAAATTTGAGAAATGCTGTGCAGTAGGTTGAAAAAAATTATTAAAGACAGCAGAATACTGGTCGCTAGAAAAGCATCTTATGTCGTGCTGAGCTGAACTTTTGCCCAAAAATTGTTGCCTGGAGACAGGGGTGTATTGCTAAAATTAGAGGTGTGGGAACCAGGCTCGTAACCAACTTGGGACACCAGGGGGGGAGAGTTTTCTTATAGGGGACCAAATTTTTTAAACTATGCCCAATAATTTTAAACTATGTACTACATATTTCTCCAGGGGGGGGCAAAAATTTTGTATGGGGAGGCTTCGCCTCTGCTGGGTATGGGCCTGGTGGGAACGCCGTTCCCACACCAAACATAAAGGAAGACTGATTTGTCTACAAGAATTTCCATTCTGGGTCTTCCTGTTTCACTTTAGTGCTACGGTCCTATGCATGAGATAGCTTGTCATTTATTCATTTATGCTGCTCCAGACGCTGCACGTAGAAATTGAAATGAAAAATCTAAATCTTCAAGTAACATTACTAGTGCAAAAAAGTGTGGGAACGCCGTTCCCACCCCACTGCACCTCTTCTGACAGGTCTGATGCTAACCAGCAGTCATCTTTAGCGTAGCATGCAGCTAATCTAGCGTGCTTCATTTTAAGCCTACCTGATATTAAGAGGCTACGTTTTACGGTTAGGTTTGCTGTTTTGGAATTTACGCTGTCATTGAACGCCCTAACCTAGCCTGCAGTTAACTGCATTGTAAGTTCGTTGTAGCGAAATTCTAATGCCTTCGCTTACTACAGTAATAACATGAGCTGAACTCATTCATAAAAGCTTGTAGTAAAAAATAATACGATCTCCAGCTTATTCAAATTTTGTCCACAGTCTGCTCCGTCCAGTCGCCACGATGGGCCGTTGGTGAGCTTAGCCCCTCCCAAACAAAACTCCAAGCCCCAAAATTGAAACATGAAACACTATAAATCAGTGGAGTTTGTCAGTTTTTGAATGTCAAGCCACCCCGTAAAAATCCAGAACCCCCCTATTGAAACTTTCTAGCGACGATTCTGAGTCTGCTGCTTATCCATCTTTTGTACAAAAGAATCCCAATCTGACCCAAATGATACTAGAGTTTAATCTTAGGTACAAAATGACTAGATATTCTAAAAATTTGGAGGTTCCTTGCCCTCCTAGCTACACGTGTGTACGCGGGTTATATATAACCAGGGTTTTTAAGGTGTTTTAGGGACCAGATTCGGGTCCCTAGAATCAGCAAAAATTATCATCGGGTCCCTAGAATCAGAGAAAATCGGATCTCAAGAGTCAGAGAAATCGGGTCCCTACATGTCCATACCGGGTGCCTAACATTTTCCTTAAAAAAGCCGTGATCAAACCGGATATGTAATGTAACAAATACTTTATGTACACCCTTACCTATTCATATGACATTGCGGCCATATTTTTTTTATATAAATCTTGTTTGTTGGAAGTTTCATTTATAGTGAAAAAAACATATTCGGACTGGCCAAATTCAGCAAAATAAGCTTTGCATTTAATATTTTCGTCCCTATCCCTGTGTAAGAAATGGTTTATTTCAAGGCTATGCAAAAAAATCACCTCAATGGACGTTTCTGTGTCAGAAACCATCGATCAAAAAACGTAATTGAAAAATTTAGGGGGGGCTTCAGCCCCCTTAGCCCCCCCCTGGATCCGCCTATGACTAAGATCTCATCTGAGTATATATTTCGCCTAGTAGTTGGGCATCATCAGCTGTGCAAAATGCATAAAGTATAAAATAGAATTAAACAAAACCTACAAATAGTAAAACTTACAACTACTAGAATCCAAGTGAAAAGATGGCAATATTACTTTCCCACTTTGCTTCGATATATACCGTATCTACTCGCATAAAACCCGATATCTATCTATTTTTTACTATTAAACTTGGCAGCAGCAAAATACAAAGCAAAAGCAGTTTACAAGCAAATGCAGTGTTCCAGGATTAGAATTTTTCACATAAGAACTTAACAGGCACGCGGGAGGTTGTCTCTTAGAGAAGAATTTTATAGTCTTTGATTTTCACAGCCCAGGTCATCGAGAGCATACTGACATTCACTGTTGTGTCAGGAAAAGTCATGGCGTCACTTAGTGCCGGTTTGAACAAATTCCACCAAGCGCCAGATGGCGCTAGAGGACTGTAAAGAAATCTTCACTTGATTGAATTCTTGATTTTTGGCGAATTTCAGGGCTTAGCTTCTAAGGATCAATAAAAATGGCCAGTTTCAGGGCGTAGCTTCTAATCGAAAATAAAAATGGCCAGTTTCAGGGCGCAGCTTCTAATCAACAATAAAAATTGCCAGTTTCAGGGCGTAGCTATTCATGAACAATAAAAATGTTCAGTTTCAGGGGCTAATTTCTAATGAACAAAAAAATGGCCTGCTTCAGGGCGTAGCTTCTAGTCAACAATAAAAACGGCCAGTTTCAGGGCGTAGCTTCTAATGAACCATAAAAATGGGCCGTTTCAAAATAAACACAGACTTACGGTTAAGCAGACGCTTTTCTTTGCTTTCAGATTCTTCTGCGTTGCCAAGCAACATCAGTGTTGCACAAAATTTTTTCAAAACTTATAAAAACTTCATAAAAACCAGAAAATATGAAGAAGCAACAAACATAAAAACTGAACTGACTGACCTGATTGAAAACAACATCGACACAACAGCAGAGGACATGAGATTGTTTGGAATAAAACTTCGAAAAGACAAACTTTTCTTGGAATCGATCCTGATTTTTGACTCAGCTTCAACTTTGAGCAAAAAAATCGAAAATCCTGAAAAAAAATTGGAGATGATTCAGGTTTGCGTCGCTGGAATGATGTATGAAATGAAGATGACAAACTTAGGGATGATTAAGGAGGATCCTGACATGAAGGTGGTCGTGAAAGATTACGTGATTCCACTCATGCGTTACAAGCTGCATTACATAGACAGCACGTCATCAGTGAGCGAACAATACAAGTGTCTTCAAGTGAGTTCTGTTCTTCATTCTATTGAGTTCAGCCAATATTTGGTCGATCAGTGGAAGGAACGAGAACAAACACTTCGTGAAGGTTTGAAGCGAATGGATGAAGTGTTCGGTGAAAACAAAATCAAACATGAGGTTTATGGAACTTTGCTCAATAGTCTCGGTGTTGTGTGCCGCGACACGTCACGTCACGAGGAAGCAGCTTCGTTTTTCAAACAAGCGATCGATGCTCTCAAAGTTGCAACTGACTGTGATGGTGATGAGGAGAAGAGGAAACGAAAGAAGAGGAATCTACTCCTTGAACAGAGTGAAAATAATTTGAGGATTGTTCAGCAGAAAATTAAGTGACTTGTGACGTAACAATGCATGAGATGCTGATGTTTTGATGAAGTTAATGCTGTTTCAAATTTCAACTATTTTTTATGAAAACTTTGTTGTTTACTCATGCATAAACTTACCTGACAATGTTCACTTGCAATCGAACAATCCAAGTGTTTCCATTTCCAATTTTCTGTGTTTTTTAATTCTATCGCTCTGAAACATAAACGTTTGCAAATACACTTTTAATAAAAGTTATGCATATTTTAACTGTCATTAAAGAAATGGCAGAAAAAAAGTGCTTACTATCTATTTTTTACTATTAAACTTGGCAGCAGCAAAATACAAAGCAAAAGCAGTTTACAGGCAAATGCAGTGTTCCAGGATTAGAATTTTTCACATAAGAACTTAACAGGCACGCAGGAGGTTGTCTCTTAGAGAAGAATTTTATAGTCTTTGATTTTCACAGCCCAGGTCATCGAGAGCATACTGACATTCACTGTTGTGTTAGGAAAAGTCATGGCGTCACCTAGTGCCGGTTTCAACAAATTCCACCAAGCGCCAGATGGCGCTAGAGGACTAAAGAAATCTTCACTTGATTGAATTCTTGATTTTTGGCGAATTTCAGGGCTTAGCTTCTAAGGATCAATAAAAATGGCCAGTTTCAGGGCGTAGCTTCTAATCAACAATAAAAATTGCCAGTTTCAGGGCGTAGCTATTCATGAACAATAAAAATGTTCAGTTTCAGGGGCTAATTTCTAATGAACAAAAAAATGGCCTGCTTCAGGGCGTAGCTTCTCATGAACAACAAAATGGCCAGTTCCAGGGCGTAGCTTCTAGTCAACAATAAAAACGGCCAGTTTCAGGGCGTAGCTTCTAATGAACCATAAAAATGGGCCGTTTCAGGGCAGAGCTTCTCATGAACCATAAAAATGGCCAGTTTCAGGGCGTAGCATCTAATGAACAACAAAAATGGCCAGTTACAGGGAGTAGCTTCCATTTAACAATAAAAATGGCCAGTTTCAGGGAATAGCTTCCATTGAACAATAAAAATGGCCAGTTTCAGGGCGAAGCTTCTAACGAGCAATAGAAATGGCCAGTTTCAGGGGGTAATTTCTAATGAACAAAAAATGGCCAGTTTAAGGGCGTAGCTTCTAATGAAAAATTAAAAACGGCCAGTTTCAGGGCGTAGCTTCTCATGAACAACAAAAATGTCCAGTTTCAGAGCGGAGCTTCCAATCAACAATAAAAATGGCCAGTTTCAGGGCGTAGCTTCTAATGAACAATAAAAACGGCCATTTTCAGAGCGTAGCTTCTCATGTACAATAAAATGTCCAGTTTCAGGGCGTAGCTTCTGATGAACAACAATGGCCAGTTTCAGGGCAAAGCTTCTAATGAACAATAAAAATGGCCAGTTTCAGGGCGAAGCTTCCAATCAACAACAAAAATGGCCAGTTTTAGGGCGTACCTTCTAATCAACAATAAAAATGGCCAGTTTCAGGGCGTAGCTTTTAATGATGAACAAAAATGGCCAGTTTCAGGGCATAGCTTCTCATGAACAATAAAATGGCCAGTTTCAGGGCATACCTTCTAATCAGCAATAACAATGGCCAGTTTCAGGTCGTAGCTTCTAGTCAACTACAAAAATGGCCAGTTTCAGGGCATAGCTTCTAATGAACAATAAAAATGGCCAGTTTCAGGGCGTAGCTTCTAATGAACAGTAAAAATGGCCGGTTTCAGGGCGCAGCTTCTAATGAACAACAAAAATGGCCAGATTCAGGGCGTAGCTTCTCATGAACAACAAAATGGCCAGTTTCAGGGCATTCCTTCTAATCAGCAATAACAATGGCCAGTTTCAGGGCGTAGCTCCTAGTCAACTACAAAAATGGCCAGTTTCAGGGCATAGCTTCTAATGAACAAGAAAACTGGCCTGTTTCAGGGCGTAGCTTCTAATGAACAGTAAAGATGGCCAGTTTCAGGGCGTAGTTTCTTCTGATAAAGGTTCGAAATGGCCAGTTTCAGGGGGTAATTTCTAATGAACAATAAAAATGGCCAGTTTCAGGGCGTAGCTTCTAATGAACAATAAAAATGGCCAGTTTCAGGGCGCAGCTTTTCATGAACAACAAAAATGGCCAGTTTCAGTGCATAGCTTCTAATCAATAATAAAAATGGCCAGTTTCAGGGCGTAGCTTCCAATCAACAATAAAAATGGCCAGTTTCAGAGCGTAGCTTGTAATTAACAACAAAAACGGCCATTTTCGTGGTGTAGCTTCTAATGAACAATAAAATGGCCAGTTTCAGGGCGTAGCTTGTAATCAACAACAACGGCCAGTTTCAGGGCGTAGCTTGTAATCAGCAATAAAAATGGCCAGTTTCAGGTCGTAGCTTCTAATCAACAATCAAAATGGCCAATTTCATGGCGCAGGTTCTAATGAACAATAAAAATGGCCAGTTTCAGGGCGTAGCTTCTCGTGAACAATAAAATGGCCAGTTTCAGGGCGTAGCCTCTAATCAACAATAAATCTGGCCAGTTTCAGGGCGTAGCTTCTAATGAACAATAAAATGGCCAGTTTCAGGGCGTAGCTTCTAATTGACAATAAAATTGCCAGTAACAGGGCGTAGCTTCTAATGAACAATAAAAATGACCAGTTTCGGGGCGTACCTTCTCATGAACAACAAAAATGGCCATTTTCAGGGCGTAGCGTCTAATCAACAATAAAGCTGGCCAGTTTAAGGGCGTAGCTTCTAATGAACAATAAAAATGGCCAGTTTTAGGGCGTAGCTTCTAATCAACAATAAAAATGGCCAGTTTCATGGCGTAGCTTCTGATGAAGAACAAAACTGGCCAGTTTCAGGGCGTAGCTTCTAATGAACAATAAGAATGGCTAGTTTCAGGGCGAAGCTTCTAACGAGAAATAAAAATGGCCAGTTTAAGGGCGTAGCTTATAATAAACAATAAAACTGGCCAGCTTCAGGACGTAGCTTCCTCTAATAAATGTTCAAAATGGCCAGTTTCAGGGCCTAGCTTTTTTTAATAAATGTTCAAAATGACCAGTTTTACGGCGTGGCTTCCTCTGATAAAGGTTCAAAGTGACCAGTTTCAGGTCGTGGCTTCTTCTAATAAACTTTTAAAATGGCCAGTTTCAGGGACATGGGTCCTTCTAACAAAGGTTGAAAATGGCCAGATTCAGGGCGTGGTTTATTATAATATACGTTCAGTTTCAGGGACATGGCTTATTCTAACAAAGGTTCAAGTTGGCAAGTTTCAGGGAGTGGCTTATTCTAATAAAGGTTCAAAATGGCCAGTTTGAGGGACATGCCTTCTACTAAAGCAGTGGTTCCCAACCGGGGAGGAATTCCTCCCCAGGGAGGAATTTCATGAGTTCAGGGGAGGAATTTCCACTTTGTAGTAGAGTTACCTATTCATTGTACAGTAAGTGTTGTACTTCTTTTTTAAGTTGACACTGCCTCTTGCAATTATTTATATAACTGTATATTTGTAAATTATTTAGTGGACCATCACACGCTTTTGTTGACAAACTTTAGCGCCATTATTTGACAACAAATAGTTCTTGTCCCACTTTTTGATCAAGTTATTGTCAATATAAAACATTTTTTTCATTTGTAATCCATACAAGCGTACGAACACGAAGAATAAGCTTCACCGTGACAGATAAAAGGCAGGCGAGAGAAAGAATATATCGATAGATCAAATATTCTTGTAGACTCGTGTAATAAAGGAGGAATGAAAAAATTTTGTGTAATAGGGGAGGAATGAGAAGTTCCAAAATGAGCAAAGGGAGGAATGCATTAAAAAAGGTTGGGAACCACTAAAGGTTCAAATTGACCAGTTTCATGGACATGGCTTTTTCTAAAAAAACGTTCAAAATGGTCAGTTCAGGGCGTGGCTTTTTCTAATAAAGGTTCAAAATGGCCAGTTTCAGAGCGTGTCTTCTTCTAACAATGATTCGACATGGTCAGTTTCGGGGTGTGGCTTTTTCTAATAAAGGTTCGAAATGGCCAGATTCAGGGCGTGGTTGATTCTAATAAACGTTCAGTTTCAGGGACATGGCTTATTCTAATAAAGGTTCAAAATGGCCAGTTTCAGGGCGTGGCTTATTCTAATAAAGGTTCAAAATGTCCAGTTTGAGGGACATGCCTTCTTCTACTAAAGGTTCGAAATTGCCAGTTTCAGGGCATGGCTTCTTATCAAGGCTCTAAATGACCTGTTTCAGGGACATGGCTTTTTCTAATAAACGTTCAGAATGGTCAGTTCAGGGCGTGGCTTTTTCTAATAAACGTTCAAAATGTCCAGTTTCGGGGACATGATTTCTTCTAATAAAGATTCAAAATGGCCAGTTTCAGGAACAAGGCTTCTATTAAAGGTTCAAAATGGCCAGTTTCAGCGACATGGCTTCTAACAAACGTGCAAAACGGCCAGTTTCAGGAGATGACTTCTAATAAAGGTTCAAAATCGCCACTTTCAGGTCATGCTTTCTACTAATAAAGGTTCAAAATTGCCAGTTTAATGGCGTTGTGGCTTCAAACAGAGGTTCAAAATGGCCAGTTTCTGGGACGTGGCTTCCTCTAATAACGGTTCAAAATGGCCAGTTTTACGGCATGGTTTCTTCTAATAAACGTTCAAAATGGCTAGTTTCAGGGCGTGGCTTCTAATGAACAATAAAAATGCCCAGTTTCAGGGCGTAGTTTCTAATTAACAATAAAATGGCCAGTAACAGGGCGTAGCTTCTAATGAACAATAAAAATGGCCAGTTTCAGGGCGTACCTTCTCATGAACAACAAAATGGCCAGTTTCAGGGCGTAGCTTCTCATGAACAACAAAATGGCCAGTTTCAGGGCGTAGCTTCTAATGTACAAAAAAGCTTTATGCCCTAGGTAGGCTATTTTTAATAAACTTTTCTGTTGGTCAGTTTCAGGATGTTGAAAATACGTAATTTTACTGCCATATTACTGTGCTTGCTCCATGTAATTTTAAAATCATGCGTTTTTTTAAGCTATCAGGCCAAATGCCAACCAGACAATTGCCAATTAGGGCAACTGGAACAACTGGCAACAGAAATTTCCAACCTGACAACAGCCTCTGGAAAGCGTGGTTGCCAAACGGAGAACAGCTTCTGTGAAGCATAGTTGTAAATGGTTTCTTCAGTCAGTGCACCCTTCCTTTCAGCGTGTATGTCAAAGACAAAGCTGCACTACTGTTCTATTGTTGAGCCATACCAGGTTCATGACCTAAGCTTCTGAACGCTACAGTGGCAGTGCTCAAAAAATAAAAGCTTTGTGGCCAAAGCCAACAATGGTAAACAAATATTCAAACAATAGGCCTATATCTCATTTGCAAACACTCATACATTTTTACATTTTCTCCACGCAAGAAATTTTAGGCGATTCGGCATGTTTTGTTGAATATATCTTAATTTCTGGAGAAAAAAACTCTATGACAGCTTTTTGCAAGGCATGGGCAATTGCGCAGTTGGTAGTTGTTCCAGTGAACAGTTTCGCTAGTTAGCAATTGTCCAGTTTGCTGTTGTCCCTTGGCAACTGTCTGGTTGGCAGTTGGCATAGGACAATTTTTCAATAAAAATGGGTGTATTAGTTCTCAAAAGAACAATGCACTTTTCAGCTGTTTGCGCTTTGCTTTTAATATTTACTGATGGAGGGCAAATATTCCATGTAGTTTCATGGCATAGCTACATGGGGCATGTTGAGTCATAATCAAATAATTGGGAGTTAAACCAAAAATATTTTCAAATTTATAAATCATTGTTGAATATATACATAGAAAAAGGCTAACGCTGTTATCTAAGTTTCCAAAACACACTCTCTGCCTTCTCAATATTTTCTCTTTTGCTTAAAAAAAAGTTTTTTTGCACTTCCACATTTTTGCTCCAGATTGGTTTTCCTTCACATAAATTCCAATGGGCCTTGTTGGTTCAGAGTCCACGATACTTGTTCAGTGTTGATAAATGTCAGAGTACAGAAGATGAAGACCTTAGAAACCACAGATACAAAAAGTCCTCTTTAACATAGTCATAGTGCATTTCAAATAAAAAATTGTGTAAAAAGTTGCAAATATCAGCATTTTGTGTTTATGACAATGCACGATGGCAAATTGAGAAATACATGGAGGGGGAAAGTAATCCATCAAGTATTTTGGGTAATAGGTTGACTCTAAATTGCAGTTTGGGTCAGTTACAACCTATTTAGGCGGGTTAAAATGCTGATTGCTAATCAAATCTAATCAAAAGTACTCAACGGTGAAAGCCTGAGATCTGACCTCCACACAGAACATCTGAAAAATATAAAGTCTTAGAAAATGTTGCAAAAAAAGACAAACCAGCATTTCAAATTTTCCACTCTTTGTTGTAAATATTCAAACAATAAATGTCTGTAGTACTTAGCTTGAGATTGATGACTCATTGCAAAACAGAAGATACTGATAGAAAACTGTGTATTTATGATCAACAAATGTTTGTTGTGAAGAATTCCCTTCTTCACATTGCAATGAAATTTTTAGCAAAATGTTTTTACTGCTTACTTTTGGCACGTTTGCAATCAGCCTGAGTAACATATAAACTAGCTTTCAAACAATCTTACAGTACTCTACATGACAAATATATCACAACAAAGCTGTCTTACTGTAGCAGGCCGAAGTAATTCTATTTCAGCACAAGAAATTTTATGCTGCATCAAAATCATTAGCCTATAACAAATTTCTAACCCATTTTCAGACAACAAAGCTTTCTCGGATGAGTCACCCAAGAGGCCAGTTTTAAGCCTACCTTGAAAGTGCAGTAAGTCAGGCTCTGGTAGTGCTGGAAGTCAGCTACCTAATCACTGAATCAGTTAACATCTACAGTCGTGGCCAAAAGTTTAAGACCAAACAACAGAGAAATTTCATAATTTTTTGTAGTTAGACCTGTACTCACAATCTCAGATTTAAAGCTAGGTACCTTTGTGGGTATCCCAATACTATACGCTTCGTGTACTGTGCAGTAGACTGCTATGTTCAATTTTCTTTGCAAGGTTCCAAAGTTTACTATAGTCCTTGAAAGTGGAAACATTCTAGGGCCCAAACGAAGCAATAAACAAGGGTTTGGTTGATGGTTTGCAACTGTCCTCATTGTATCAACTACTGTCAATTCAAACTTACTCTTGATGTACAGGTATTCACATACCTGTATTTCATACAGTATCAGAAAAAGATTAGCCCTATCCGAGCACGATACTATCAGCTTAATCAGGCCAATCTATGACAACACAACATCGACTGTTACGAATTCATGGCAAAACCACCGAGTGAACTCACACTGACACAAGCCCGCAGTATTTAAATGAATGAAACGGGCGTGTGTTCAAATAAATTTGTGGTTTTTTATAATGCAAACCTCAGTCACTCAGAATTCTTTTACTGTTGAATCCAATTTTCTACAGTATCACGAAGCACGTTTTCATATCTTCATCGCAACGATCACTTCGAGCGCGTTTGGACTAGGTTTGGGCTGGGGAACCTTTGGGAAGGCTTGTCTGGCAAGTGAAATCATGAACTTGGCTGACTTCGCTGGCTGGAAACAAGTTCTAAAAACACCACATTATTACTTACAGTTTTCTCACAACAAGCTGGAATGGGATTGAAACAAAACTTACCACGCGAATCGACTTCATTTATTCTCAAAACAGTGTACTCTCTTCATCACTTCTACAGTACTTGTTTGATTTGACAATTGACATCAATCTTCAAAGTACTGTAATAAAGGACCCGAATCCTGATTGGTTAGAAAACCCTATTCGCAGACGACATCCAAGCGTTTCACTTTCATATTTTGCTGTCTTGTGTGTATTAGAGATGTCAACCGCGCCTCGCACCGCACGTACGCGGTGCGGTTTTGGAATATTTTGCCGCGTCCGAACCGCGCCGCGTGGGTTATTAATTTTTGTCCCCGCGTCAGCGCCGCGTACCGCGTGGAAATATAACATCTTAAAATGAGTTTTTGCAATACCAAAAGATTTTTTGGAAAAATTATTTAAAAATACTTGATGCTCACAATTTTTATTTCTGCGTTTTAGCGCTGCTGGTGGTCGAAGATATGCAAATAGGATTTGTTGATATGGGAAAGAGTGTTTTCATGTGCTGGTAGAGTTTTTGAAAAAAGACGTACAAGGCTCAGTGCAGAATCTCTTGATGCTACCGTGTTTTTGCACAGCTTCTACAGATCTAAGTAATTATTTTTTGTTCTTTCAGTGTTAATGATTTTCTGATTTGTTTTCTTTATGTTTTTGACAGTTGTTTTTTTCCCACTGTGTTCTATGTTATTTATTTATTGTTGGTTACTTTCTAGTGCGGGCATTCAGTAGAATGAATGGTAAAATTTTACTATTACACAGGACTGGGAAATCATGTTCTTGTTATGAGTTAGGATTAGGGGTTAGAAGTTAGGGGTGAAGGGTTAGAGTTGCAAGATTACAAGAGCGTCAAGTGGACCATAGTTCCTTGCTGCATTTCCAGTCCTGTTCAATAGTAAAATTTTACCATGGCATATGAATAGAATGACCTGGGTGTTTTCATGTGCAGGCAGAGTTTGTAAGAAAAGAT
>Ga0210059_1005241_pt1 | contig 20881 bp, 15 predicted proteins | sample Ectturendosymbi2_FD_188042 | JGI IMG/M metagenome (GOLD analysis project Ga0210059, IMG submission 188042) | Ecteinascidia turbinata endosymbiont from Florida, USA - Sample 2 (SPAdes) (version 2) | ecosystem: Host-associated > Tunicates > Ascidians > Unclassified | place: Key West, Florida...
TTATCGACATTTTGCAATTAAATATAAATTCTTCAAAGTCATAATTACAATTCAGATTTAATCACAATCATGACTCCTCAAAGGGAGTTGGTATAACACCTGTTAGAGTGACATTTCGCCTGCATATAATTATTTAAATAAACGAATGTAATAAGTTGTTTATGTATAGAAATGTCGTGACCGAAATGTCCCCAGACGGAAACGGCCAGACAGAAATGTCCCGTGACCAAAACGGTCCAAACCGAAACGGATCAGACCGAAACGGCCAGACCGAAAAGTCCTGTTCCGGCACATACATAGTTGTATCGTCGACACAACAGCAGGTTCCTAAGCTCCACCAAAATCACGCGCGCCTTGACGCAAACTAAACGCCGCACAGCTAGGAAAGGAAAAACAGGTGAACTCTCAACCTATAAGGCGTAGCTTTTTGAGTGAGGTCGCCATTCGGCCACCACAAAAAGCGTAAACAATCGCGGTCACGAGGGCAAACTCGGATCTGATAAAACATCGCTTCCACATCTGCGACTAACGCTATTGACTTCTTGCGAACTCTCAGCAGTACTCCACCTAGGCCAGTGCTTGTCAACCGGGTGTATCGTACACCCCAGGGTGTACCAGAATTTTCTAGGGGTGTGCCACTGTGATGGGGTGTACAGGGGTGTACCAGGTGTGTGCTCTTGAAGAACAATAGCGTGGTCTCACATTTAATGTTCTTAGCTCTAGCTCAGTTTGTTAACTTTTCACAGTTTTTGAAACCGTATCTATCGAAGCGTGTGAATTCATGAATTGTACCTCTTTTCCCTCCAGTTTGTTTGTAATGTTGGCCAGGTGACCATAGCATGATGACGTGTCCTTCTTTTTACGTTCAACGCAGCAGTTGGGGGTCCACAGGTAGGAATGGTAGGGAAGCATTGCTCTAGCTTGACTTTTTTGTAAGCGATAACGTAACAATCATGCTTTCGTGGCAATGATTATTATTGTTTTCAAGCAGTTAGTTGGAGCTAAGCGAGAACTATGTAGCACCGAGAGCAAGTGAATGATCTGTACGTTAATTATAACTTTGCAACTTATCAGCTCAGATTTTGAGCTATTATCATCCAATACTTTTGAAAGTTATTGCATTCAGTTGTTTACCCTCAAAGAAAATGGACAGACGCAATTTTTTAAGAACGCCTTAGTAGCGAGAGATAGTTATGAAAAAGAGCATAGCAACGGTCAATGTAAAGATTTCAGTGAATCAGGGGAGAGTAAGGATGTCAACAAATCGCATGCTGAATGCAACGCAACCCACTTTTCCGGGAGTAACGTCGTGAATCAGCAGCATAGGCTACTGTTGTGAAGGAAGCTATTCAGACTTAAAAAGTTGACATAGCAAAGAAACACAAATGGCGTGATGACTACATCGCGTGTGGATTTTATCGCACAAAAGAAAAAATTTTGAACCCATATCCTTCAGCGAATTACCTGTTTTGTAAGACCATATTTGGTAATAGTAATTTGGTTCCAGGACATCTCACAATCATTGGAAATCACAGCATCATACCCATCAAAATCAGTCGTGGCATATTACATGCCGCCGAGGGCAGTGCAAAAGACATTATTTGAGGCATCTCTTGAAAGTCACTGTCGACAACTTTCGTCTTTTGAAAACACTGTGGTAAAAGATTGAAATAATGATATAGTACTTGCTTCCCTGAAAATGGTTCATATCCTTACGCAAACAATACATCTGTATACTGAGTTGGAATTTGTAGTTCTCCCACGTCTTGAAATTACCGCTGACATTCTGCACAGAGGAAAAAAGCTGTTGATAACGTAAGACAAATTCCACTATCAGGCAATACAACTAAATGTAAATGCCTTTATATTTCAGAAGATTTGTTGAAACAACTTCTTCACAAGCTGCAGAACCCTCAGTCGTTTCGTATTCATCTCGATGAAATAACAGATGTTTCAGACGAGGTGCAGTTGATGTCTATTGTAGGGTTGCCGATGAGGAAAAAAAATTCTCGAGCATTACTTGTACTGCCTAAAAGTTGTTGGACTTTGCCCACCTGCTCAAGCCATTTCCGCTAAATTCAATGATTTTATTGAGGAACGTGGTTTGGTTTGGAAGAAGTGTATGTCAGTTACTACCGATGGAGAAGCAGCCATGCAAGCTTCACCTAATGGAGTAATACGAAATATCAAAATCGTTTGCCTTGACTGTGTTTCCACTCATTGTTTGATGATACATTTAAAAACACGTGTGTTTAAGAGATCGATAAAGGAAAACAATCAGCGGTCAGGTCTGGAGATTGTTCTTGATGATGTCATAAAAATTGTGATTTTCATCTGCTCAAATTCAAAGAAACATCGAATGTTTTCAGAACTGCGCAAAGACATGGAAGCAGACGCAATGAGGTTACATCATGCTGAGGTACAATGATTATCCAGAGGCACATTTTTAAAAACAAGTGTTTCAATTGCAGCAAGAGTTGCAGGTTTTCCTTGCTCGACAAGAACACCCAATGTCCAGTAATTTTCAAGACAACTTTTGGCTTGAACACAAATCGTTTGAATTTATCGTTGCAAGGATAGGGATGTATGTGACGTTTCTTAGGTCGCCACTTCAGGTTCAGGCGTTCAAACAAAAGTTGAAGTTGTGGCAAAGTAAAGCGTCAATAGGCGATATTTCAAATTTTAAATGCTTACAAAATTTCTTCTAAACTATTAATTGCGAGACTGAAGGCACAAACCTGGGATCAAAAATAAAACCAATTGTGCACAAAGCATTTCGATATTCTACTAAAAAATTTCGGCGTCAGTCTATTTTTCAAAGATGTTTATTTGAATCTGATTTCTCTGCTAAGGATTGTGCAGCACTTCATCCCAAACGAGAAATTCCACTTGAACGACTTGAAATTATTGAGTGGCGGTTAGACTTGATCCAAAAGGCAGAATTTAGAACTTTTATAAATTACCCTAATTTATGGGTATCACTTCTCAGCATTCCTGATTATCGAAATCGCAGCCAAAAAGCGATTTCTGTTCTTGTTCGCATGCCAACAACCTACTTTAGCGAGAAAGGATTTTCTGCTCTTGTCAACATTGAATCAAAAAAGAGAAACTCAACCAAGGCTGTTGATCTAGAAAAATAAACTTTGTGTATAGCAGATTAGATATGGAAGACACGAGCACACACTAAATATTATAAGGCTTATCGTTTGAAATCGGCTAAGCAACGTTTACAGCATAAAAATCGCTTAAAGTTTGCACTTTTGCAGTGGTAGATTTTAGTGCATGGCTGGGGTATACAGGTTTTCGAGCAAATTCAAAATGTGGGGTAGCCAATAAAAAAAAAGGTTGACAACCAATGATCCAGGCGATTGTTTAGGTCAGGGCCTTGCTTCAGTCCCTGGTTAAGTGACACACCCTGGTGCACAGCCGCACAGTGAAGGGCAACGCGGAGATTACCAGGCTTTTTGTCGTGTACCACTCCATGGTGTGGTATGTACCAGGTACGTCTTCCAGTCTGCATCTCTCCTTCCGCAAGTTTTTCCGCATACCCTTTTTCGATCATGATCCGCATCTGTTCAACGTACTTCCCACGAATCTTAGAATCTTTTAACAATCGACACTTTAGTCCCATCAGGTGCTTGTCAACCGTCTTCAGGTTATTCGGCAGAACATGGAAATCATTGCCGACGAACTTTTTTCGTTGGGGCTGCGATGGCTAGTACGCCTCTCAATGGGAAGGTTGAGTGTTCGATCCACGGCCATTGAGTGAATCGCCGTAGCGCTCTTTGGGTAGAGTGTTCGCTTCAACCGCTCCGGCATGAAGCATATTTCAAGCGTTGGCTTACCGCTACTTGCCGTCACCAAAATTAAAAAAAACAACATTTCTTTGCACATATCATACTATTTTTTAATGTTCACTGAGAATTCGGCGATGTCCAAACCGCGGGCCGCATGCAGCCCATTCAAAGGTTTTGTGCGCCCCAGTTTAGGCTTAAGCTGCAGTGAAAGTATCCTACACACTGATAACCAGTTCTTATTTTGATAATAAATTTGACATTTTTGATGCAACCAGTCCTCAGTAGCCCCCAGTCCCACTTTAACACGTCTGTTACCATTGCAGTTGGATGCGAACGCATTCAGTACATTAGCTTAAGCTAAATTTAGTTTGCTAAGATCAAAGTAAGCCATGCAATGTGCGGCCCTCACTAATATGTCACTCATTATGCGCCCCTGGTTTAAGATAGTGACATACTTTTTGAATCAGTAAGCCATGTGGTTGGACACAGCTGAGTGAGATGTTTTCAATAAGTGCCATAAGGTTTAGCCTGGTCATTAGGGGGCTCACTAAGATTAAATTTTGGCGGTTGAAGTGGAGAACTCTGCAAAGGTAACATTGATCAGTTTCATTACAACTGCTGTTTTTCCGCATGACGTAATGTTGTCGAAAAATGACGTCCTTGAAACGGGTAGTGCAATTGATGTGTTTGCGTGGGTAACTTAGAGCTCAGATTGTAAGTTTGAACTGCAAGTAGAGTGAATCAGAGTCAACCGATAGGCAGTGTGTTTCGTGGAAGTCCCTTTGTTCAACGGTATACTAACATTTGCAGTCACGGAAAAAGTCATTTCAACAAGAAAAGGTGTTGCTCTTTATGTGATGAGTGTGAGGCATGAACCTTAGTCAGAAAACCTAACGCAAAGATATGTTTAGATATGATTGTGAGGAAGGTTATATGATTGTGAGGAACGATATGTTTAGATATGATTGTGACGAAGGTTTTTAAAAAATGGGGCGTTAATTACAACAGTTACACAACGTGGCAATGACTGTACTGACTAAAGTTGTTCAACGCAATTACCGTCGAAAGTAAGACATTTTAATCACTGCTGAACATTATAAAGGCCTATGTCACAGGTGCATGGTTTGGTATAACAGTTTTCGAAATAAATGTCTGTTGGAAACCACTCCCGTCGCCACAGGGACTATGGTGGTCTTAACCCCCACCCAACAAATTTCCTATCCCCACAAATTGAACTATGAAACACTATAAATCAGTGGATTGTTTTGTCAAACCCCTGCACAAACGTAAAGCCTCTCTATTTAAGACCTTCTGGCAACAGTTCTGCTGGTAACGAACGAAGACAACTGTGCACGTGCAATTGGAAGAAGCCCAGGGGTGTAGTGCTGAAAAATGAAGTGTGGGAACGTCGTTCCCACACGAAATAAAAGGGAAGACTGCAACAAATAGTTCGAATAAACTTAGCATTAACCTTCAAGAATTTCCAAACTGGATCTTCCTGTTTCACTGTAGACTTTTGACCAGCAATACGAATCTGTGTGTCACTAGCACATCTGTGAGATCGCAGACATGTTTTAATGTAATGTAGGGCAAAAAGGTGTGGGAACGCCGTTCCCACACGTTCCCACCTCATCACACGCCTGAAGAAGCCTGACAGTTAGCTAGATCAAGTGTGCAAAGTCCCGATGAAGGCTGCAAGTCAGCGGTTCTCACCCAGAGCCGGTTTTCGGCCTATTTGACTTATTTTACCAAAATGGGGCCAGCAGCAATAGAGGGCGCCGCGCAAGTGCCGACAGAGTTAACGTTTTAAGCCTTGTATATATTCCAAGAAAACGCTATTGAAACGTGAAGTGAACAATGAAATGTCCTTTACATCATTGAGATCATACCATCAAATTAATGTTATAGTCAGCTATACGCAGTGTAAATACATTTTTAGTTAACGGCGAGGATACTACACGAAATATTAACAAACTTAAATGTTTTCATCTGTAAAGTAGGCATGCCGCCATCACACCTTTAATTTTTTCGTTTGATCCCTGGAATCAGTAAACTATCAAAAAGACAAGCGGCGGGCTTACCGGAGACTAAAAACCAGCAGGGAAGAACATTTGACGAAACATGTTGGGGCCACATATGCATGTAAAGAAAAGAAAAACAATAGGAAACTTAATAATGAGGAAGGTTGCGACAAGCAGAAAAAACAAGATTCATAATCGACAATTTAAAACAAGACCCATTTCAGCTTGTGAGTGTTTGTTTGTGATCTTCAAGATGCTTTGTTCATCCTTATATCTTTAAATAAGCACGAAACATGATCTTCTTTCATTTTAAATTCTTGCAATCAATTTTAGGGGTGGTAAGGGCGGCACTTTTATGATCAGCCCCGGGCAACACTTAGCCTCGCTACGCCACTGAGGACAAATAATGTGTAAACAAGAAAATAGGGAAAAATTTCACGGCGGTTTGGTATTTACAGTAACATAACAAATATATACGGATAATGCTGTGTTATAACACGAAATGTGTTCACGGACGAACTTGCGTAAAGATTCGATATTTACAGCGCTACATTGCAGACCGGTTAGTTTGGAACAAAATTTAACTAACCTGTGGCAGAGATGATCATGGAGCCGGAGTGCCGGAGTGGACTCCTGCCGGAATTTGGATTTTAGACGGGAACAGGAGCCGGAGTCCATATTTTAGGTTCGATCCGGAGCAGGAGCAGCATCTGGAGTCAACATTTAGGTCTGTGCAGGAGCCAAACAAAATTTTAAGGGGCTTATTAAACTTTCTTTAATGATGCTTGTTGTCAAACAGAATGGAATTAATTGAGACGTGTTCTCTGACCAGCGGCATCATATTTCACAAAAGTGTGACACTGGGTGGAGGTACCGAGCATGTCATCACTAAAGTAGGGGAAGGTGGGGCTAAAAGTCACAAGGGTAAGTTGTCACAAGCCTATATTCAGCACAGCCGGTGGAGGTAACTACTCGCTGACGCCATAACATTCGGGTACTTCACTTCTGATTGTGCTTGGAAGATGGCCATATTGTTTCTAGCAGAAGAACCAAGAAAACAACCTGGTCTGAATTTCACCTTCCTGCGAAGACGAATTGCGCAAGGTAGGTATTTTGATGTGACACCCACATTTACAACCATTAGCGGAATGCTTTTGCTGCTGGTAATAGGGACAAATATTAGTAATAGATGGATTAACTTCTTGATTAAAAGTCAGAAACGAGTTGACCTGTATGTGGAATTTTGAAACAAAAGCTGTCTTGGGGTATGTTGTCACAATGTGTGACAGCTTACCCTAAGGTTCCGGAGTAGGCCTATACAATGTTTCATTTAATCATTTTACTGTAATAATGATAATAATTCTGTCATATGTAAGTTAGACCTACTGTATTATCAATGATATTTATTTTATTTCTTAAAATAGTATTCCTTTGCAGATGCGTGACAATAAACGCAGACGAGTTCATGTCAACATATGCGACAGATCTACCAATTCAAGAAGTTCGACAACCTGACGCCCATTTTATTGCTGATGATCCATCAGACACATCACTTGAAGAAGTGCAACAATCAGATACCTTTTTTGCTACCTCTACCTCCAGTCGAACTCTGCTTGGGGAGGCACACTTGCCTTCGTTTTCAGCGTCAGTAACACCTACCAAAATTTTAGTTCACCCAGAAACTCTATGACCCTTTGGGCACCTTGAAGCAAGAAAGGAGGGTTCTACAAAAAGAAAAAAGGAAAATCTGAGATATACACTGACGTACCGGTTAAAAAAGGATGGAAGAAAAACAGCACAGTACAAGAAAGAGGAAGAAACCACCCACTAAAAGACTGATAAAGTTTCAACAGAAAAATAAGATCCCTGAACCAGACTCAAGTGAAGATGAAGTAGGCTTTGATGAAACAACGCTATGTAATGATAGCAGCGATGAACTCAGATGATGAAAATTACGTACAAACATCACTCAGTCTTGATAATATTGAAGCAGATGACCACATTCTTGTGGAATTTGAAAGTGAGCGAACCACACAATTACACGTTGGGAGAATTTTGGAAGTCACAGAAAAGGAGATAAGATCTACATTCATGCGGAAAAATGTTGTGATAAATTTGGAAATGTGCAGTTTTATTTTCCTGAAAACCCTGATATTTGCCTTCACCCACTAGAGGTTGTTGTCTTCAAGTTGCCAATTCCAATTTGTGCCCAAACAAAACGATCTGCAAAATTGTTAACTTTCGCTGCTCTCAGCTGTCTGCCTACAACGTGCAGTAGCTTGTAAATCCACACAGAAGAACCAACATGACAATCCAAACTTCGCAAAATGAATGGTTATAAATATTGTCATTTATGTGTACATAGAATATCTTATTATTTTATGGCATGTGACAATTTACCCCAAGGATTGTGACAAGTAGCCCCATGTTGGGGGCAAAACGTCTCACTTGATAGTGACAACAAAATGTTGAAAATTTTTGATAAAGAACGTAGTTACGTTAGTTATAATTTGTTCTATTATTACTTGAAACATTGTTGGAAATTTTTTCTGGAAGGGTTTTTAAAATTAGCAAGGAGGATGTGTAGGTGATTCAATTTGTAATTTTTGTGACATCTAGCCCCACCCTCCTCTAGTTAGTGCCTATGCAAAATAGAATAAGTGACAATGGAGTTCGGGAATTCAGGAATCCATTCCGTAACTATGAGAATGTTTGCCTAATGATGTGGGCAAAAGCACAAGACTCATGACAAAAAGGAACGGTCAACAAAACAGACAGACTACAAAGAAGTAACAGTGTGCCGAAATGACCCAAAGTGATAAAGGTTTTGACGTGTTAGAAGTAACGTACATTTGGTCAGTAAAATATTTATTTTATTGTGCAGATTTCTAGTCGAGCTACCATTTGCATAGGCTAATCTCTGCTCACATTTTGGAGCCATCCTGAACAAAGTTGGTTGTTTGTCCATTGATAGTTGCAGCTTTAAAGATAACCTTTAACGTTTTGCAGCTCTGTTGCCTACGTTAAATTTGAAAGGGATTGTAAGTTATGCGTAATGTTCATCTTGTTAATTTCCTTGTAGGATTTGCTTGCACACTCATGTTAATGGCATGGTTTCGCACAGTCATAGTTCAGAGTTTTGTCTGAGTGCATGGTTAAATTACGATTCAATATTTGTAAACGGGTGGTCAGCTCCTGACCTTGGAGATTTAAATTGAGTCTTTTGTAAAAATTGGAAGTTAACGTCCAATTCAAATAATTGTCACATGTCTCGTTTATTACTGAAGCTTGAACTACTTTAACTAGTGCAGTGGTTCTTAATTACATATCTTACCCCTTTAGCAAATAAGATTATCAGATTTACCCCCAATACACTCACTGGTCCTCATTTATTAAAAATACAAAATTAACCAACTCTTAGGCCTACACTTTAAAATGATTTGTAAAAATTTACATCTGCTGCAATTTATGGTTCAGTAAATTTACCCCCTTAGAAGACGAAATTTACACCCAGGGATAAATTTACTCCAGATGAATCACTGAACCAGTGTTTCCACGGTAAACACTATAAATCAAATTACAATAGAACCTGTAGCTTCAAAGATGTATATTTGATAAGCAATGCCTTTTTGCCTCATGAGGCAAAAACTGTTCTGAAGTTATTTTGTCAGTAACTAACACAATTGTTTGAAGCGATCGCATGACAAGTTCAAACCACATGAAAAGTTTGGAATGCATGGCCTGTATAGCTGGGCTGTAATGTCTAATTTAAGTGCAGGCAAGCTTTTAGTGGCTTTTTGTTTCGTAAAGTACAAGCTCAGCTATGCCATAACTCTGAAACTCAAAATGTTGTGTCTCTCTGTATTGTGCTTCTCACGTGACCACTTCAACCATTTGTGTTCCATCAAAGGCAAAATAGACATTATCTTTTTGATGTGAGTTACTTGGAATTTTTCGGGGTGTTAAAAGGAGTCGAAGTTGATGCTTCAAAGTTTTTCGGAGTGGGAGCAGGAGTCTTAGAGCCAGAAGCAGGAGTGGAGTCGGAGTCTGAAAAATGTGACTCTGCTCATCTCTAACCTGTGGCATCATCGACTTCAGCACCTTATAGTGCAGTGAAACGTGATAGCATTTCCAACGTGCCTATTTTTGAAATGAATTTGTAGTGAATTCTATTGAAAAAAGAAGTTCATGATTTGTGGATATCACACAAACTGGCAACTGTGAAACACACCGGGAATATATACAAATTTTCCTGTCACACGTAAAAATGTTCTAACCAAGAGCCTTGAAAATGTATCGAACTCCTGATTTTTGGTATTTAACTATGGTAATGGGCAACAGTGGCACAAATCGAGAATAATCTAGTTTTTGGAGGCTTTGAACAATATAAAAAAGGGCTTGAGATTGAGAACCAGTTGCTGTGTACGGATGTACAACCTCAAGTAAGTGCTTCCTATGATCTGAAAAACACCTCCAAATTCTTTCAGCGAAATCAATACAGGTGGCATTGCAACTACTTACAAAAGAAAGCAAAATATGCATCGAATGAGCATTAATGACTTGCTCACGCGGTAAACGACATTATAGCTGACTTTTAATATTTTCTGATGACCAACTCATGCGCTTTGCTGTTAAAAGGTAGGCCTAATAAATCGCTGATAAACTTGAATGCAGAATTTTTGTGTATTTGTTCTGATGACAACAGAGGTGCGCACTTTAATTGGGATTTGTTTGGACTTGTAATGATAGCTGGCGATGTCACAATCGTCTGGCGATGTTACAATCGTCTTTGCAACATTTTTGCCTGAATTGCAAAAGTCTATTTTAAGACGTGTGGTGATTGCAACCGTTGGCAGATCGCGTGTGTCTTCTTCAAAGTTACATGATAATTATTGTTATCCGATAGTCTTTCAACTTGTTTGGAGCAAAGGAAGGTGATTTCAACTGTCTGTGAATATCATTATCGGCTTTACACGAACCGCCACAAGCACTTTGAAAACGAATTTAATGGAAACGATTGTTTTAAAACATTGTGTGGCTGATCTTCAGATAAAAAAGTTTAAATCATCCCCACCATTTTATTGAACTTCTCTGTTTATCACTTTCCAAAAATCAATTATTTACTGTTTGTCTGGGTTTTTTAGTTTAGGTAACGCCGTTCCCACACCAAATCATAAAGAAGACTGCACCAAATAATTCGAATAAAGCAAGCATTCGCTTCGAATAAACAATATCCACACTGGATCTTTCTGGTTCACTGTAAACTTTTTACTAGCAGTGCGAATTTGCGTTCCCCTAGCACATGTGTGAGATCGTAGCTACATTTAAATGTAATCTCGTGCAAAAATGTGTGGGAACGCGTTCCCACCCCACTATACCCATGACTGCAACTATTCAACAGCCTGTCTAACCAAAGAGGACCTAATTGATCTTCCTGATCTGAGGAAGCAAGAGACCTGCAAGTTTTAAAAATAAGTTGCTTCATCATCATGGGAACTGCAAAGCAAAGACATTCTGAACCACGAGTCTGCAATAAATGAACTATATTTGTGACGACGTCATGTTTAATGAGACCCGCGTTAATGGTGCTGCCCTCTGGTGAATTTATTGGTCTTCTCAGTCAACCCATTTTGTGAAAATACTATGCGACCGGTTAGGCGGAGGTGGTACAGTGGATTGAGCACGCGCCACTCTAACCGGTGCGTTCTCTTCCGAGTCTTCATACCGAAAACTTGAAAAACGGTACTTGTACCCTTTCCAGCCTTGTGCTCGGCGCTAATGGTTCACGCGCGGTACTGTCACCGACTCGCCACCTGCATTCACTGCTAACGTACCTGCGTGGTCCGTGGTCCCTTGGGCAAACAAGCGGAGATGATCGCTTTGACCACTTGTGACCAGGGGTGTAGTGAGAATGGCGTTGCCACAATTTTTTAGCTGTGGGAACGCGGTCAGTCCCCTCGCCACGGGGGGCTTTGGTGGGCTTAGCCCCCAAAATAAAGCTCGAAGCCCCCCCAAATTGAAACACAATCACTGGAATTTTGGTTAATTTTATAATGTCAAGCCCTCCCGCAGAACTGCAAAGCCCCCCTATTGAAAACTTTCTGGCGACGGTTCTGAACGCGGTCCCAAACCTTTTTGCACTAAATTACACGAAAACATGGCTGCGATCTCAAAGATGTGCTAGCGACACGCAGACTCGCACTGCTAGTCAAAAATCTACAGTGAAACAGGTAGATCCAGTGTATAAATTCTTGTAGGCGAATGCTCACTATGTTCGAACTATTTAGTGCAGTCTTCAGTTTTATTTGGTGTGGGAACTGTGTTCCCACACCTATTGTTCAGCACTACACCCTTGCTTGTGACAATCCAAAAGTTGTACAAAAGCGAGTGAAACGAAGCTGAACCTGAATACATGTGTGTGAAAAAAAGTAAAAAGATACCAATTGGACTCTAAAGGCAAAAGACCCCATGCTTCCAGGATCAAGCAATGTTACAATGGGGATTTACTTACTTGATTGTCAGTCAGTTTTCGTCACAAATCAACCGAAGTAACTACTCCAACGGTAGAGCAATATAACTTTTCGCAAAACGTGTAAGAGCACGCTTCGTCATTCAAACCACTTTCTGATTTTGGAGTTCCTTTCCAATATAACAAAAGCTTGTATCACATCTTACGACACGCCAGGTAAAACTCAAAGAACATTTTTTTTAAAATCTCAGGAACGATAAATAACTGCACAGTCACATCTTAGCCAAACGACGTTATCAACCCAATTCGGTTCAAATGCAACTGTCCGGTAATCATGCTAAGTCAGCGGAAGAGCTTGCGACTGTGACGTACATTTTCCGCGAAATAACGAATTATTAAAAACTTATTTTGATGAAACGTTTAGCACAAATATTACTGCAATAAACACATCTGAAACTTCGCAGCAAACCATGCTTATACTTCATTAATAGCAAAAGTATGTTTTTATTTTGTCTTTGTGAATGAATCGTTTTGATATAGCTATACAACAGTTTGAATATTACAACGTAACTGGCATTTCACGTTGGATCGCTCGCCACACGAGGGGTGGCGGTAGGCATACATTTTATAACAGCATACGAAAGTGGCTGCAATGAAATAAAGCGTTTTACATCTTTCGTCCGAAAACTTTGCATTTGTGTATTTTCCATGTGCTTGGTTGTTCTGCAGTCCAGTTGTCACCAGCGAAGATTGCAACAGAAACTTTAGGGTCTTTGACAAAACAATGGATAAGAATTTGTGAAACATTTCACCTTTGAATTTCTCAAAGATTGATAAGATAGAGCTTGATCTTTAAAGTAATCTTGCATAAATTCAATTACGATAAAGCCAACAGTTTTTCAATATCAATTGCCGCGTTTTCAAAGCTTAATAAAATGATGAGTTTGTTCGTGATATGGTGAAAAACGTTTGCGTTACGAAATTTGTGTTATCCCCTAAAAAATGCTTCCCCTGTTCTTTGCACATGTCTGAAAAGGATTTTTTAACCGATGAAATTAGTTCAAGGTAATCAAAAGATTGTTATGCGTAAGTCGTTGTGGATCCACAGTCAGAGAAGTTTTTTAGAAAATCCAATGCTGGCAACAAACAAGGAATTGAAATTTATTTTGTCAATAGCGCGACATCCCCTCTAACAATTCTTACGGACAAACTCCTGTTGAAATCGTGCTCCTCGTGTGACCCCAAGCTTCCACCCTGCAACACGTGCAAGCAGTTGATGCCTCAGCTTGCTTAGCTGCTGTACATAATCACGGCAAATGTGCTGCATTTGTCACACCACGGCTCAGGAATCAGACAATGGGCCTTGGAAGTTGTTTGAGTATGATTGAAACGCTTTTCGTCGCGTGTGTTCTGGTGGTGTGAAATAAAAATGCAATATTGTTAGCGCATTGTCGCAAAGACGCATCAAATACTGCATGATATGTATAATGTTCGACAGTGGAAATATTGCCAAAATGTCAGCATCGACCTCAAACGTCGATACACACAGGCCCCATAGTGACTTCCAAAGCGTATACTAATACAGTCACACATCTCTGCAGAGCTCCGCCACTCGAGCACCAGGCTTCTCAAGCAGTCTCTGTGTAAGGTGCTGCACGTTGAACAGTTCGTTTGTTCGTACCAGGTTTTGTAAATCAGCCGTCGGATACTCTTTTGTTCGCAGAAGAATGCATGATCTGGAAAACTGGAAGTCAGCATTTCTTCCCGCACGGAAATCACGGCACAAAGTGGTTACTGCATTCAACCGCACGATTTGTGCTCTCCCAATTTCACAAAGAAAAGTTTCAAGGATCGGTACCTCTCTGATCGGTAATGCGACTTCTTATGGCAAGATCAAAGTAAGCAGCTAGCAACAAAAAATCTTGAGAATGTCCTACGAAATACGTCTGTCAACACATATCGAAATCCGCCTAGTCTAGGGGAACCACTGATAGAAGTTTCAATCTTCTACGACTTGAAACTTGTCATTTTGAACGATTTTGCTGCAGTTTTATCTGTCATTTTCTTTGTACATTTCACTGTAAACTTGAAACTCGGGAGGAATACCTTGTTTCTTAACTTCCTCGTAAGAGGGTGGTTCACTCGATGTAGGAATCTGAAGAAAAATTAAAAATTATACTGTAAAGTTTCACAACACACAAATAAGAACAAGAACACAATGTTTGAACAAAAAATATATACCACTTGCTGTTATACGGCGAATACGTTATTAGCTCTTTTGCTTTGTAGTAACAGTACCTGATTGTTCGACCCTGGTTGCAAGTTGGTCGACGCTGCGATAAGAGGTTGCCGTTCATCGTCGTTTCCATTCCGTTGATGACAGCAACGATATTTCAAAAGGCAATACAAAAACATGAGAAGTACAATAACTCCAAACGCAATACCTGCACAAGAAAAATGGACTGTTACTCTCTGAAAACGTCAAATACCTTTTCAGGGAAATGTCAAGAGTTTTGCTTTTTTTCTGAAGTTCAGTTTTCAAGCAAAGAGTCTGCAGCACGTTTTAAAACAGTAGATCTTAATAATTTCATATTAACGCGTTTCCAGTTAATTTTGCCTGTTACAGTTGCAAAATAACCTGGAGAATTTACACACACCTGAAATATTTATGGCATTACGGTTGGTTGTATATTGATTGAAAATTTGGTTTAGTTGAACTGATAAACGTACCATAAACGTTGACGTTACAGACGTTTAACATTAGAACAGAATTTATTCACGGATTTTCAGCTGTTTCCTGATTTACAATTCATGAAAGATTATTCCATACACAGAATAAAAACGATACTCACACCATGCAGGGGTGTAATTGGTTCTGTAGCAACAGCTTTGCTCACCGAAACCGCAGCAGTAGCTTTCTCGAAAAAAAGTGGTATCTGAATATCGTGCAAAAGATTAGCGCGGGTCTGCGATAGTTCGCAGCTGCCACTTGTCAGTATGCGGAAGTCTCCAAGCAAGTTGTTATTCATGTTTTCATTTCCGCAGAAAAACTGCCCGCGCCGCTTGTTCACATAACCAGAACTTGCAGTGGGAGATCATAACCAAACATCTTTGAAAGACACGCCTTTGTCGAAATCGGTTGTTTTCAAAAGACATTATTTTAAAATTTTGTAATTATAGGCAGTGAAAGGCGGGCATCAATGTCTTTTCCAAAAGTACAATTTTTTCGAATAAAATTGCAATTTTTTCATTCTAACGTTGTCAACGATATAAATGCTCTTTTTATTGCAGTTAAAATGGAACATCAAACACGTTTTGCGATGCTTGCAAAGATAGAACAAACAATCCAAACAGAGTAATGCCGTTTTCTATTCAACATATAACAATGTGGAATCGCATCAACGATTCCTGCGTTGCTAAAGTCTTATAAATTTGTGGGAATCAATTGTTGCCAGGGCTCCAAAACCAGCTGTAGTAGCAAAAAGTTTCATGAAAACTATTAAAAACGTTTTATAGGCAAAGTTCATTAGCAACGAGGCTAGCAATTTGTCTTGAAAATTTATTAATGTGCTGAGTTGAAAGACACGTACAAACGAATTACACCAACATCGTACTTGAAAAGCAAAAGCAACCAAGCAGATTGCTTCCTGGTAAATCAAAAGCAGGAACAAAACTGCCTCTTAGTTTCACAAACGATTATGTTGAAACCCTTGCGTTTTTGTTACAAAGCACTGCACTAACTTCCCCTTTGACGTATTTCGTACCCAACCTCATTACTTTATTCTCCAAAAAAATGTATAAACATACACATGTTCAACCAAATGAGAAATGGAGAAAAAAATTTGCGAAAACTGTTAACCAGAAAAGATACACACGCACCAAATGCTTACTTTTAGCAAATACTCAGTTTTTTCGGTCGATCGCAACGCATAATTCAATTGGAAAAGGAAATGTCATAATCTATTTAGGAAATTTTAAGTAGACATCGCATACAGGGCTGGGGAGCCGTCGTAAAAATTACACTGCTCCGGCTCTGGAGCTTTTCTTTTCATGAACATGGCTCCGGCTCCAGTTCCAGAGCTCTTAGTTTTCATGAGTGTAGCTCCGAAGCTCTCTTTTTACATAACATGGCTCCGGCTTCTGTCCCTTTTTACACATTATTATTTTTAATTGTCTTGGTGAGCCTTTGACTGGAAAATGAAATATATGTAGTGCACAAAAGTAAAAGAATACACCAAACTTGTTTGAGTACGTTACAATCAGCGCTCTTACCATGAGAAAATCTGCAGGAAGACAACAATCACAGGTTCAGATGATTCAGGGAACACTTACTTACCAGCAGAAATTATACTCAAGTTCATGGTAAAATGAAACAAATTCTGGAAAGGCAGTAGTCATTGGTTTTGCCTGGTGACTTTTTCTTTTTCCTACGACTGGAATCAAGAAAAAGTCTGTTTGGAAAACTACATTTGTGTTCGAGCAATTTGACACAGTCTAGTCCCAATTGACCAAGTGTTTTGCACTCTTTGCACGCTTTGCCTGTTACAGTTTTGGCGATGCCAGGAAACAGCTCTGCCCAAGCAAACCATGCAGAACGAAAAACACATGATCGATTACTTCTCGCCATGTGTTCTTTCTAACGTGCACACACTTTCATTAACATAAATGATAAGATGTGTTTGAAAGCCGTTTGTTCGAAGAAATAGTATGGCTTCTGGTAAGAGAATCACCTTTGGCTTTTTTTAAATAGCTGAAAACTTCTGATTTCTTATGTTTTGCACTCGTAACAGTGATGAATGGCAAAGTAAAGCACAAGTTAACCTGCAAAGCTTAGGAGAAAATAAAATTGGCTACCGCCGAAAACATAAAAATTGATTTCACAGATCAAAACTTCAAGAAAAGTCCACATTTGTTTACATTGTATTTTTATACCTTCCTGAAAATGTACTGCCATGCAAAGCAGTGCTAGTTCTCTACCACTTAGTTATAACTTTCATGTTACACTGTTGTTAGTAAATGTAATGGTTCCTAGTGATTTTGCCAGTAATCTAGCGAACCTTGCTAGCAAGCCTAATGGTTTCAAATAAAAAATCCTACTTTACAATGGCATGCCGTGCATTTCCTGCTTAGGCCTAAATGTGATATCTTATCTGAATCATACTCTCTGCTAACAGCACAATTATTTAGCTACAATATGTATGGATACTATATACATAGTGGTTCACCTTAATTCTTTTTATATCGCTACACTACTACAGATTCGGTTTGATCATTCTGAATACCGATTAAGATGTTGTGGTAGCTTACGCTGTTCTTACGTCTACAACAGCTACGTCCAACCCGCGGGCCGTATTCGGCCTAGTTGAAGGTTTTGTACGGCCCAGTTTAGTTTTTGCTGAAGTGAAAGTATCATGCATACTGACAATCTGTCCTTGTTTTGATAATCTTTAATTTGACATTTTGATACAGGTGGTCTTCAGTGCCACTTTATCACGTCTGTTAGCACTGCAGTTAGGATCCGAACGCTTTCAGTATAATAGTTTAAGCTAAATTTAGTTTTCTAAAATCAAAGTAAGCCATTCAATGTGCGGCCCTCAGAAAGATGTCATTCAATGTGCGTCACTGGTCAAGATAGTGACATACTTTTTGGCTCAGTAAGCCATTTGGGTTGGACATAGCTAGTCTACAAGCAATACCACCCCTGCCCAGCTACGATTCAACAGCCTTAGCGATGATTAAACCAAGGAAACACCAAAGAATCTCAGATATATTGTTGCAGTCTGATGTCGTAACTGGTAACAATCGCGTTTAATGTGCTATACAGATACAGAGCACTGTGTTTGGTGACGCAAGTCTAGCTTTCAGATAATTTGGCAAAACCGTTAGTATCTAGGAAGGCACCCGGAGCTACCTCTCATATAGACATAGCTCCAGCTCCGGCTCTTAAATGTTAAACTGGGCTCCGGCTGCTTCTAAATCAGCTACGCTGTATGTCCAGCCCGCGGCGCGCATGCGGCCCAGTCCAAAGTTTTGTAGGCCCCAGTTTAGTCTACATACGGACCTGTAGCTGTAGTATAAATAGTCTACATACTGACTTGTCCTTATTTTGATTTGATAATCTTAACTTTGACATTTTTGTTGCGGGTGGTTCTCAGTGCCACTTTATCACGACTGTACTGGTTGCTGAGTGATTTCCGTATGTCCACTGACACTTTGGTGCAAAACTTTGTACTACAGATTTCTACCCTTTTTATTCCATTAGCAAATTAGTACTAGACTTGCCTATTAAATAACACTTACGGAGAGGTTAAAGGTGCCAGACAGTCGTTACCATTGCATATATGATTCGAACGCTTTCAGTACATTAGGTTGAACTAAATTTGGTTTGCTGAGGTCAACGTAAGTCATTCAATGCCCGACCCTGGTTTAAGATAGTGACATAATTTTTGGCTCAGTAAGCAATTTCAGTTCGACATAGCCAGGGGTGTCGTGCTAAAAAAAGGTGTGGGAACGCAGTTCCCACACCAAATGAAAAGGAAGACTGCACCAAATAGCCCGAATAAAGTGAGCATTCGCCTACAAGAATTTCCACACTGGATCTTCCTGTTTCACTGTGGGCAGTGTGAATCTGCGTGTCGCTAGCACATCTGTGAGATCGCAGCCATGTTTTAATGTAATCTAAATCTTCAAGTCTTAAAGTAACGTTACTGGTGCAAAAGGTGTGGTAACGCGTGTCCCACACCAAAAAATGTTGCGTTCCCACCCCCCACTACACCCCTGGACATAGCTGTTTTAAATTGTGATCTGAGCTCCGGCTCCGGGCTCAGCAGCCCTGATCGCATGTTACACAGCAGAGGTGGCCATGGATCCGGAATACCGGGGTCGACTCTGGCAGGATTCTGTGTTTTTTTCGGACCCGGATCCGGAGTCAATTTTTGTGAAAAACCGGTTCCGGATCCGGAGTCACTTTTCAATTTCCGAAGTAGCAGGAATCTTCGTGGTCATTTCATAAATAAAAGCATTGATAAATTTCGGTTGGATCAGTGATATCCGGAGTCTGAACAGGAGTCGGATTCTCAAATTTGCAAACTTACCCGACCCAGGCCCGAATCCGGATTCAAAAATTTGGAACAGGAGTGGAGCCGGAGTTTGAAAATATGACTTCGACCACTTCTGTTACCTAGAACTAGAAATTCCAGTTCCAAGTAAATGGAAATCTAACACGAGAGCACGCGTGCGACTGGCCCTGCTGAAGTTTTTTTCATACTCACCACAGCATTCTCTTCCACCGCAGACCTCTCCCTGCCGCAAATTCAAAAATAAGCAATTTTCATCGTCTCATATCTCACCGAAAATCTGAACAATCTTTTATCATGATCAAATATTCGAATTCATTACTGGATTCAAAAGTTCTGTTGTTAAAAATACAATTTGAATACGTCAAAGTTTATTATTTTTCACGTAAATAGCATTTCCAAAGCATTTTGTACATTACGCTTTGGAGTTTTCTGGAATGAAAGTTCCCTCGCATGGAATTGCTCTTGAAATTGTAAGCATTTGCAAAGTACAAAGCATAGATAATCGTAACTATAATGAGCCAGCAGGGAAAGCTTAGTGGCATACTTGAATACATTATAGAAATAAGTAATAACTGACAATTCGCGCAACGAATGCTTTCAGCAAAAAACATGTTACATGAAACAGAATCTTTACAATTTTCATTCTTGTGACACCGCTCCCCATTTTCTAAAAACTCGTTAATTGCCCCTGACTACGTCATCGCTTCGCAAGGTATAGACACCACTGCCCGCCAGTCTTACAGTTATTCAGAAGTTTAAGTGTTAGAGCCAAGCGAACTACCAGGGCAGCTCTTACTAAGGAACGGCGCTGTAGATGAATAGATTAAATAAACACTGTTTTTGCCGCTGCAATGGGCAAATGAAAGTTTGACGATATCCACTTTATAAATCAATATCTTCAGAAAGACCTATGTGAAGCTTTGGTGACAAGTTTAGAGCGATTTGATCTATAGTTTTCAACAAATCAATTCCAGCTAAAATTATTTATGAAGTAAATGGCTAACATGTGACAATGGCGTGAAGCCATTTGTATATTTTGGATTGTAGTCTGTTGACATCATTTCTTGGTTTACATATCGTCAGTCTAATCTGTACATGTAAGCCTTACTATTCGGATAAATCAAACTTTGCACACGCATCACATCCTTTATCAGATGTCATCGGTTTCCGTGTTGCCTCATGCAAAGGAAATACTTTTCTTTTCTTGCAAGCAACCATAAATGTTGTTTAGTATTAGAATAACTGCACTTTTCAGAAAATTGAGCTTTTAAGTAAATCGTAGATTTAATCAATGTTTTAGTGTATGACACGTTTTTCCTTATACTATGTGAGAGGTCGTATGACGTTAACAGACAACCTTTCCGAAGTAAGATTTATTTTGAACTGCAATAGGACAATTATCCAAGTAAAGTAATACTCGCGGTTGACCTTAAGTACTGTTATAAAATTTATACTAGGTAACTTCCCAAGTGAAGTTGAAAAGTCTAACCTCTAGGTTAGTGTCAAGATGACACC
>Ga0210059_1005242_pt1 | contig 20879 bp, 13 predicted proteins | sample Ectturendosymbi2_FD_188042 | JGI IMG/M metagenome (GOLD analysis project Ga0210059, IMG submission 188042) | Ecteinascidia turbinata endosymbiont from Florida, USA - Sample 2 (SPAdes) (version 2) | ecosystem: Host-associated > Tunicates > Ascidians > Unclassified | place: Key West, Florida...
GTGTGGCACTGCAAGAAGTAGTACTTTAACGCCGATAAAATTAAGCACTACGCCTGCCATGTTGTTATCGTGGCGGCCGTGATCTCCAGTGCGCTGTTAAGTGAAAGTCTGCAACGACGTGTGCACTTAGATTTAAAATTAGCCTGCTTCAAGTTTTGCAAAGAGTGAGGAGAGGTTAATGCACGTTTATTTAAGTTCTTTATCATTGTAACTGCCAAGTTTCATCAATGTGGCACTACGAGAAGTAGTACTTTAACGTCGATAAAATTAAGCACTACGCCTGCCATGTTGTTATCGTGGCGGCCGTGATCTGCAGTGCGCTGTTAAGTGAAAGTCTGCAACGACGTGTGCACTTAGATTTAATTAGCCTGCTTCAAGTTTTGCACAGAGTGAGGAGAGGTTAATCTATTGCATGGTGAGTAGCCAGCATTAGTCCTGAGAACTCTTAGTGTTGAGCAAGGCATGGAGTGAATCTCTGCAGGCGAGGTCATCCCAGGCTGATTGTATCATTAATTCAAGTGTATTGTCCTTGTCATGTGACTAATTCATCCAATCGAGCTTGGCTAATGGCAAAATAGCTCCACCTGTGCTTATGCTGCTGGCGGCAAAATAGAAACTGCCTTGTATGTAATCAGCATTAGGTAGAAACAATGTGAAAAGTTTATTCACTTGGCATTGAAATATTCAGCAACAGTGTTGCTAGATGGTGAAATGCACCACTAGATTTAGAAAATCTGGTAAAATTTGAAACCACTTCGTGACAAAGAAGAAACTTGGAGCCAAATAAAAATCTGGTTTAAAATTATAGTATTTTCCAGTGCACAAAAATAGATTTTTTACTAAATGAAATCCAGCTAACTTCTTTATTATGAGCAGCACTGCCTCTGTAGCTTGCTTTCTCCCCAAGGCATCTTTGCAGATTGGTTAGCCTAGCTGGTGTACTGTACAGGGTATGGTCACCACATGAAGTTATTAGTCAGAGAGAGTTTGGATTGACAGGTTGAGATTAGGGTTAGCAAAAAATGTTAGAAATAAGGTTTAAGTAAGCCCCTGTTCTATATAATCAGTGTGAATGCTGAGCCTGTTTGTTATTTGAAAGCATAGTTCAGGTGTAGAAAAACCTGCTCAATGTATGAGCCGCATATCATAAAACTCCAGTTACAAAGAGCCGCAACATAAAAATCTAAACACGAATTTATTTGCAATCTATTCTGTGACATCATAATTAATTTTGGAACGACTTGCAAAAGTAATACTGCACAGCATGCTAGCTGCCACATGCCACAGTACCATTTTACAATTTTCTACACTTTGCAACAGAAATAAAAAATGAAACACAAATATATAATTTTTTGGCAATTTCATAGAGCTGCATGCTAAGGTTTGAAGAGCTGCATGTGGCTTGCGGTTGGCCACCCCTGGCATAGTTAGTTGGGGCTTAATACATGATGATACATAGATTAAGTCACCTTCCACATTGTGCCTACTCCTAGATTTTAATACATGACCAGGGCTTGAAAAAATGTAAATTTCGTGGGAAGCTTATAGAAATCTGCCGTGGACCGCAAGTTGAAGACGATCGCCCTTCTATGACGACACAAAAGGAATTTGTTTTCTTAAAAACGTTGCATGGGTGTTATTCTTTGCACACATCTTGTTCGTGGTGAATCGCACATGCAAAACAACGCCAATGGAGGTTGCAACAACATCCCCTCCTTTTTACAATGAACTGCACCGATCGCACTTTCTTTTTGTGAAGGCTGCACCTGGCACGACCTTCACATCCTAGTAACAGCATTTTTTTGATGCGATTGGAAAGCTCGAGCGGCAAGCGCACAAGCTTCACACTGAGGCAGCAAGCAACAATAGAGTTCACATGCCACAATCACTCTATTACTGCTTGTTCGCACCACGTTTATATGGGTGTTATTCTTTGCACACATCACATCCTGTTCGTGGTGAATCGCACATTCAACGCAATGCCAACGGAGAGGTTGCAACACTACCTTGGTGTTGAAATTGGAATTCTCCAATGCACATTGAAAAGCTTTTGTTACACCAGGTTTTTTTTAAAGGTGTTTTAGGGACTCGGTTTGGGTCCCTAGAATCAGAAAATTACCATTGAGCCTCTGGAATCAGAGAAAATCGGGTCCCTAGAATCAGAGAAATCAGGTCCATACTTGGTACCTAACTATTTCCTTAAAAAAAACCTGGTTACATTGTTACAGTGTCTCTTCACAAGCTTGGGTAAAGTGTTTTCACATCTGCTGCCACAATGTAAAACATTAGTTTTTGCTTTCCAGTTTCTCGAGTTTTGGTTAGTGGTCTTTCCAATGGAGCAGGTCTCCAATGAATTGACAGCTATCTTGGCAAAACCTGTCTGGGCCAGTTTTGCCACTCTGTTGTTAGGGAAAAGTACTAGATTTCTTGATAAGAAAACAGTAGATTGACAAAAAAGCTAGATTACTAATTTGTGACAGGTTGATTTGTCAGGTTCCAAGAATTTTGGTGTTGTACATATCTATTTGTGTTAGACCAGATAATCTGCAGAACACACACACACACACACTTTTACACCTGAAAATCTTTCAATATGTCTTGAAGCGCAACACCTTTACACATGGTACCGGGGTTTTCCAGAAGTCGCCCTGGGTCGTTAATTGGAAAAACAACAAATTGGGAAAATAAGACGTGAACCAAAAAACTGCCCGGGCTGTTCTACGGCTGTTGCATATTGCCTGTGTCTGCACAACTACACATGCACACAAAACCCGCACATTTGATTGATGTTGTTGTTTAACAATCAATCATTTTGTTCTAGTGGTTTCAAATGTAGTGGGCCTTCAAGAGCTATGGACAAGGTGATCTGGGCTGTGATAAAAAAAGTTAGCTGACCACTGGTGTAAGGTGACAACTACTAATAGTATTCAAACTCAGTATGGTATAACGTTGGATGTACCATGTAAGGTGGCAGGTGCAAATACCCGTATGGTAGTATTCAACTCAAATATTAGCACCATATAAACGCCCACCTAAAATAAGCGCCCATGGGCGGACTAAAGACTGGGCGGCTTTCTGGAAAACCCTGGTGAATTACCATATAAGGAAAAACGACCAACCACACATCCACGCCACTGGTCTTAAGAAATTCCTTATGTTCTGAAATGCAAAATTTTGGCAAATGGGGAAATGGCACCTCTGTTTCATGACTTGGCTACAACTATTGCAAAAACTTGCCATTTCAAAAAATGTATGAATTTCCCATTCACCATGCACTCTCCTTTCAGATATATACCTTGAAGTAATTAGTTTGGGCACTTGTGTTTTTTGTGCTGGTCATTGAAATTTTTTACAAATAACCACAGTGACGTTGTAGGGCTTTGACTCAAAACAGATAATATGCTCTTGTGTAATTTAAGGTGAAATTAGGTAGAATATTTAGCAACTAACAATTGCACAAAATCAAAAGTCTCAATTACAGTTACAAGAGTGGCACCCCTGGTCTTTTTTGTAAAGTCTGCACCAACAGGTTTCAGTATGAATTCTAAATATAGAATACACAACAAAAACTTTATTTGCTGTCACATTGAGTCAATATATAATGTATTTGTGATTTGTCTCAGTCATGAAAAGTTGCAATATTATCAGTCTGTTTTTTTTTTTTGCTGAAACAAAATCTTTGAAAAAAAATAGCAATTTATCGGAAACTTGTTCGTTCCAAATAAAATTAATGACAGTTGCTTTCAACGAACAACATGCGCAAAATACTTGGGTTTTGATAGACAGCTCGTTGGACTTGTCATCTCACGTGCAATACATAAAATCAAAACTAGTTAGGTCATCATATTTATTTTATAAAATTCGAAATGTGGTATCAGTTGATGTTTTAAAGATGTTATATTTTAGTCTTAGTGCATTGTCGTCTAAATACTGCATTGTTTCATGGGGTACATGGGGGGCACTACTAATTCTGTTTTGCAACCACTAGAAGTAGCGCATGGGGGGCACTACTAATTCTGTTTTGCAACCACTAGAAGTAGCGCACAATAATGTTCTACGAACTATTATATATAACAACTATAGATGTCATATTACACCTCTGTATGAATCTCTCAATATTCTGAAACTTCACGATATTTTTAATTAGAATTAGCTAAACTGATGCATAAATTTCACCATGAAATGTTGCCAACATCATTTAAAGATTTGTTTCAGAAAACGGCTGAAATTTATTGTCATAATACAAGATAGGCAACCAACCAAAACTATTTCATACAACAAGTTTCAACAAACGTTGGCGAAAAAACAATTTCTCATCGAGGAGCTACACATTGGGCAAATGTAGATCAACAATTCAAAGATAAATCCCATAATGCCTTTAGTAATCAATACCGATCATTTTGGTTGTTGCAATATGGATGAATGTCTGAAATAACTATACTACTGGATACATTTAGTTAAAGTTTCAATAAAAATAATATCACTTCATCAGTCTTATCGTTTACGCATATGTTTGGTATGCGTTTCGGATTGCTTGTATTGGTTTATAACGTGGTGCTTGGCATTAGTGGCATGGCAACTGAAATATTTCCATGATCCTTATCTCAGGTCTGTTTCACTGTTTTACGCAATTGCTTTCGTTTACACTTTTGACAATTGCTGAGATGTTTCACTGTGCTGGGGCACTTCGACTGGATAACCGCAAGGTTTTTCGGTGTTCCGACTGCAAGGTTTCACTTGTTTTCTTTTTTTAATGAATAAGTATGACTCTAGATTGATAAATGCTTGTTTCTATCCATGTCGCCGATAGCTTCGCCTCGTGTGTGTTGGGGCGTGCAGATAATTGCCTCGAGTGTGTTGAAGTTTCGCAAGTGTCTTACTTTGTTTTATTTGTGTGATAGCCATGTCTTGTGGGCCTTGCGGCTGATCAATAAAATTCAGTCATATTTTGATGAGGCATTTTGGTCATTTGTCTCACAGTTGTATAAAAACTCGCAAAACAGTGTTTTTTAGCCTGTATTTTCAAACATTCTGACTGGAATGACCTAATTTTTTTAGGTCGTTTCAAAAACGCTTCAGTCTCACCAAAAAAAAACAGTTATGAGTTACATTTGTCCCACAGCCTCCTGTCAGAAAAACAAACTAAGCACAATGCTCAAAATTATGGTTGCACAATGCACATGTTAAGAAGAATTTTTCCTTGAAAACTTGCAACAAACCTAGAGCTTTTGATTGCACAATAGGCAGTAAAAATGTCAAAATTTTGTGGATATTATTATTATATGTAGCTTGGATATGGTGATAAAAGTACAATTTCAACCAATATGGACAAAATACATTGTTTGTCTAATCATTGTCCAGTGTCCATCGAAAGGAAACCTTTGTCAGCAAAGAATCAAACATTGAGATCTTAGAGTATATATTTTGCTTACTATGTAGGCATCATCAGCTTTTATTAAAAAAACAAAGTTTTGACATTAAACTAAAAATTGATTTTTAACCAAAATTATAGCCTTTTGGCTGTAACTTTTGAACCAGAAACGTTAGATGGCCAATCAAAGGCTTTAAAGCAGTGGTTTCCAACCTTTTTGATCTTGTGATTGCATTCGAAAATATTACATCAGTGCTTGGCCCCAGCCATTACCTGCAACTCTGAAGGTGTTCAAATAGCAACCAACAACATACACTGTCATTTCACATGTTATGATTCTCTGTATTTAGATTCTTAACTAATATGATGTCATTCTCAACATCCAGTCTATTCCTTAACTTTTGATTGAATGTGGATAAAGGTTGAAAATCCAACCTCACAGACAGAGGTGGATATCAGAATTTAGGCAAACTCATAGAAAGGTGCTCCAAAATAGTTGAGGGACCCCTTTTGACACATTTGAACATAAGTTTTGCTCTACTTTGAAAAACACATGACTTGCTTCCGATCTTATTAAATGTGGCTCTAGAGTGGTTCATAAGTTTTTTAGCAGTGCAATTCAAATACAGTAGAACTCGTCTAATTCATCATCATTTAATTCGCTTAATTCGTCACTTTTTCATCGGTCCCGGCAGAATCCCTATCTTTTGTGGACATTTCTGTTCGCCTAATTCGTCAATTTGCTCAATTTGTCACCTCTTTCTATCCCTGAGAAGCGTTTTGTTCGTCTCATTCGTCACTTGCAGTTTCGCTTTTGATGTCTAAGCAGCTAGTACGTGTGGAAATTCAAACAAATTAAGGATCTTCATCTGAGAATTGTTGCACCTCACAATTTGTTTATCGAATTTATACACGAGGTTCGAAGCGCTACCCGACTCCCCATTGAGAGAACGCGGAAAAGTTTAAAGGTAAAGATTTAAAAGGTGCTTGATTAAATGGAGGAGTCCAGATAGAGCAGAGGAATTAATTGTTGTATTCAACCATAATGTCATAAAGTTGTACTGTACTGCAAATAAGAGCACTATATATATGTATACAAGTTACTGTGATAAAGTATACGAGCTTCTATGAAAGACTTTTTACCTGTTTGCATAATTCGTCACATCGCCTAATTCGTCACTTTTTTCTAATCACCCTGAGGTGATGAATTAGGCAAATTCTACTGTACTAAGTGTTAATCTCTCAAAGGGTACCCAACAATTGAAAAAAAGGGCTCGAGGATGACCGTTAGCCTCTCCTAATATCAACCCCTGCTTGCAGAGGTAGGTTGAAACGAATGGAAGCAGACAACCAAAGGGGAGTATAGTTAGATTTGGGTATGATTGCTACACAGCACACCAGAACTGTGTCAGGGATTTTTTCGGAGAACAAGTCACATGCTAAGGAAACATTGTCCATCGAAAGAAATCTTTTCCCAGCAAAGAATCAGACACTAAGATCTTACAGAGTATATATTTCACCAAAAAAGTAGGCATCATCAGCTCTGTGAAGTGTATGAAGTATAAATAGAATTAAATAAAACCCACAAACAGTAAAGTTACCAATGAAAAGGATCTAACTAAAAATTGCAACCTCAGCTGAACACTTTACATTGGAAAAGAGAAGGTCACAGAAGGACCAAGTAAACAAAACAAACTACCATGTGTACAGTGATGTAACAAACAAAATAATATCCAGTAGGTTGCAGGATTCATAAGTGGGGTATAGACTAATGTGCTTGCAATAATTCATTGACACAGCCACGCGGTGGGTCTACATATGGTCACAGGCTATAAAGAAGCCGAAGTAACGGAAGTAAAACCATCCAAAAACTTTACGCTACATAGCAAGACTGCATTACAGCCATACAACATTCGACAACAATTAGCTAAATCAATGGGTAATAATAACAAAAAGCAAGCAAAGCAGTAAATAGCGCATCTTCCCAGCTGCTAAGGCATGTTCAGGAGGTCTCAACACAGATGGAAACCATGAAGCTTTGTTTATCAGAGTTCAACAGTGATGCTCTGTAAAGGTTCTTGATAACGATATTGTGGTTAGACAGTCATTGGACCGTTTTGCTGGGTTGTAGCCATTTATAGCACGTGCTAACCAGTTGTACACCCAACCTGAAACACATGAAAACTGCTGGAAGTATTTATGTAAAAGAATATGAGCATTAGTAATATTGCACAGCAGTCAACCAAGACATTCCAAAAAAGGAAACGAATAAATAAACAAAAGCAACACCTAAAAACAAGAAAGAAACAGATAAACATGCTAGCACAAAATGACAAAGCAAGATCAAAAAGCACTCAAAACTGAAGACAAATACACTTAAAGCAAAAAAGAAAGAAGAAAACCTTTGTAATCAAACATCAATCAGGACAAATTAAAATTTAGGAAGATAAAATGATAATAATCATGCAGAAGAATTACATGAAACAAAAGCAAAACGAATAAAAACAAAGCTACCAAGGGGAAAGGACCAAAGAAAGCACTAACAAACCTTAAAACCAAGTTAAGAAAATAACACTGAGAATCAGTCAGGCAAAATGAATCGAAAGTACATAAAAGCAAAACGGATTGAATTGAATTTATTGACAAACAGCCAATAAAGGCAGGCCAAGGCCTGAAGAAATCATTGGCAATGCGAAGATTAACACAAAAGAAAAATGACGCACATACACAGAAATAAAACAGCACAAACAGAAAACGTATTTTGTCAATAAATTCAATTCAAAACGGCTTGAAGCTTTTATCCAAGTTAAAGCCAAGTTGATTGAAGGTTTTATCTGATGCACCCATTTATCTTCACACCAGTCAAAGGTCTTCACACGGAGGTTGTTCCACGAATGTCGCCTTATAGCAATTGGATAAGAGAGGCAGACTGTCGCATATGGCTGGGTACTTCATTGTGTAATGTTTAATCAAAGCACCCTCCATTTCCTGAGGATTTATGCCAATTGTTTGTTTGGATGAGAGTTCCATGTAATGGAGAACTTATTTTTAGTTTGTCCCACGTAGTTCTTTGCAAAGCAAACAAGTAGCCATGTAGATCCCATAGTTTGCACAAGACAGATGTTAGGCCAGCTTGATTCTTCCTGTTGGAGTGCAGAGATATTCTTCCTTTTTAACCATGCTGTAATGTTTGCCATAGTTGCCACATAAGGCGCTATGTCTGCAGGGCACAGAAGAACAATATTTAGTGGTTGCATGCTGGTCATGAGCAATTTTCTTGTAGTTAGTTATAAAGTAGTCCCTTAACGCTGGAGGTCTTTTATATGTAATCATAGCCTTAGGCTGTAGTGATCTTTCTCTTTGACTGAGCTTAACACCTTGGCTGCTGGTGTATGAATATGTCGTATCTAGAAATCAGGGAAAAACCAAGGATATTTTGGTTGTCTTACCAACCGCATAGCTCCTTAGCGGATTGTGCTAAAGAGCTGTTCAAACCCTTAAAAGACCCTGCAAAGCTTCGAGTCTGTAATGAAACAATTTTTTTGGTTTTGGGTATCCTTTTTTTGTGAGTGACATCATAAGTAGGTAAGTTTTTTACCATTTTTGGCTGCTTGTACCTGACCTGGGCCGAATCTTTTGGGCCTTTGATCAACTTTCTAGCATTTCTGGTTCAAAAGTTATGATCTAAGATAAACAAATTAATTATCTAATTAGTCAAATATTTTAATAACTTACATCATAACTTTTGAACCCAAAACCCCAGCAGGTCATCCAAAGTATCAAAATACTCGGATTGTAGCCTAGTTTCCAGTAAAAACTTCAGCGAAATACTACCACCTAACGGTTGGCGCCCAGGGCCAGGCAAAGTAGGCCAAGACGGCCTAAAAGTCCTCCACTTATGACGTCACTCACAAAAAACCTGCAATCCCCAAGCAAAAAATTTTTTTTCGAGTGCAGACCAGAAGACTTGCCACATCTTTTGACGCTTCAACCAGGTCCGTAACCCGACCAGGAGCGGAGATATTCCCGCGCAAAGCCACGTGCGTTTAGGCGTTTTTTTTCCGAAAGTCCCCGAAAGCATCCAAACGCCAAATGTTAATTATTAATTTGGTTGTTTTAAGATCCTAACTTTTGAACCTGAAACCCTAGCAAATTGATCAAAGTATCAAAAGACTCGGATTTTAGCCTAGTTTCCAATTAGCACTTTAGCGAATTACTACCATCTAGCTGTTTGGTCCTAGGGCCAGAGGAAGTGAGCCAAAAAGGAGTAAAACAACTCTACTTATGGTGTCACTCACACAAAACCCAAATCAAAAAAATTCTTGAAGTCAAGTCTGAAGTCGAGATCTAAATCAAAGTCTTTAAACACATTTTGCAGGTGATATTTGATACACTCTGTTGTTTTCTGAAGGAAACCCAGATGATATCATCAATAAAACATTTAAACAGCTCAGTTTTTTCAATTCACCAGCTATTTTACTAATTATGTAGTGTACTGCAATATTAGCAAGAAAATGTCAAAATTTGATTAGGAACAAAATATCAAAATTTGAGGAAACATTTTGTAGTTGCAAATACACTCAGGCGTGAATAAGAAAACCATTTCATTCAGAAAGTGAATACATGTTATGTTCAGTGGCATAAATGGCGGTGGGGTAGGGGGCGAGTTGCTCTCCTCTGGCAAGCTAAGTGTAAAAACTGGGCCCCTCATAGCTTGCTGTATATTTTGGTTTTAAATTCTTTTGTTTTTCAGTAGGTTGTTGATTTTTTGTTTTTCAGAGTATTTTCTGGTTATTTAATTTAGGGTTTCGGTATGGCCATCAACATTTGGATTGACAATCATTTCTCAAGATTTTTTTAAGTGTTGGCTAGTGGCCAGTGATTTGTTGTGCTTTCCATGGTTACCATAAAGTGCACAGTAGCCACAAGGACCCGACATCCCTTTGACATGCTCTCTTGTCTTGCTTAAAGCAAGGTGCTTGTAGTTAGTAATTGTCTCTCTCTTTGTGAGGGTTATCAGGTGCATAAAAGATGTATCTCAAACTTGTGGGTCATCTTTCTTTTCACCTTTTGGGGCCCATAGTCTTTCCTCCCAATTTGATACCATTGCTATCATGTCATTAGTCATGTCCAAAGGGAACCTTGAGTGGATCGCTTTTTCTTTGAGTCGGTTTAAGCTGCTGAGATAGTCTTGTTTCCTTTGGTTCAGATGTCTCAATCTTATTGCTTCTCCAAATAAAATTGACTTGAAGGTTGACTGTGGGTGGTGTGATTTTCTGTTTATTAACTGCCTCCCTTCTGCTGTGGGTTTAACGAAGTCTTTAGTGACAAAGCCAAAATCATCGTCAGTAGTTATGCAATGATTAACATCTAGGAATTCAACTTCACCCTTTTGATCAGCTGTGCAAGCTTGGCGAAACGTTAGTTCCAAAGCACTGTTGGAAAATGCTGAAGTTGTGCTTGTCCGATGTTTTCATTTGACAATTTTGATGTAGCTATCCAGATTATGTCATTGATAAATCTGCGGAAAAGTGCTGCTTCACGTAGCAGCCCAGCAATTGGCTGTAGGATGTAATGTACAGCAATGTTTGCCAATGAGCCCGAGTGGTTGTCACCGGTTACAATCCTGTTTTTTTGGGTATATAACTGGTCTCCATATTGGGTGACAACATTGTTTAGGGAAATTTCGTTCAGCTTGACAATGATTTTTGCGCATTGGTGTTGAAGTTGGAATGCTTCCCTAATGTACATTCAATTGCTTTTGTTGCCGCGTCCCTGCACAAGCTTGGGTAAAGTGATTTTACATCTGCTGCAACAATGTAAAACACTTGTTTTTGCTTTCCAGTTTCTTCAGTTTTGGTTAGGTGTTCTTTCCAATTGAGCAGGTCTCCAATGTATTGACGGCTGTCTTGACAAAATTTGTCTGGGCAGTTTTTGCAAAACTCTACTAATTGGTTTCAGTATTAATTCTAGAAAAGCAGTAATTTGTGAGGTGCTGATGTTCCCAGCAGATTGTAGCAAACGCACAGGTATATCTTTGATATCCACGTTCAATAAATTCTCCAGGCTTAGCTTATGTGTTTTGAAAAGCGGGTAGGCGTAGGTGGTGTATTGCAACAAAAAATCTTTGCCAATACACCGTTGACTTTGCGATACGAGTTGCTCTTGCATTTTATACCAGTTACGTGCAGAAGCAGTTCATCATTTACTGCACCCAAATTGTGGAGTTTAACCATAAGGTTGTTGCAATCTTTTCTCAGTTTTTCAAGGTAAGCGTCGCATCCCTCTACCGACACATCCAATTTTTCAAACTGTTGCAGTTCTTTGGTCATAATAGCATCGTAATCTTCGTAATGAAGTATTACAATTTTTACCATCCTTGCTGCTCTACAGATAACAATTTTCTTTTCTTCTGTTAGTTTAGCCAGTTTGCTCAGACTTTTTCTTTCTTCATTTGATAAATTGTTATTTGTTTGGTATGCTTCTAACACCAAAGGTTTAATGTCCCTTAATTTCGAAAAAAACATTTCCACGTATGTTTTGGTTTCTTCATCAATTTTGGCACTGTCTGGTCTAGAGGTTTTGGTAATCAATAATGTTTTTGACAACACAAAATCAGTATCATTCTTATCTCCTGATTCGCACACTAAGGTATGCAACGCCATAACATCGCACTGAATGTGTTAAAGTGAAAGGCACACCATGCTGTTTGCATAACTGATGCACGGTGCCTGCTTACATAATGTTAGCAATGAAAGGATGTTATAAACAAGGCAAGTTGGTTTGTTTTAAAAACAATTTTTAAAAGTACAAGCCAGCCATTGCCATCTTTTCTCATTCAAAAGTTGGATAAGCAAACATGTAAGAGTTCATTGCAGATGCAGTTTGCACTGTTAGCTTGCTGCACTGTGGCATAAATGTGCAGAACTACAATGATATAGTCAACTACCGTTTGTCTGGACTTAAGAAAACTGGACCAGGTCCAGTCAGAAAATGTGGCTGAATGTTCAGCATTGTTTCTTTCCCCATTCAGTTTGAATGGCTGTCTTGAACAAAGAAAGTGTGTAACCTGGAATTGTCAGTTCTCACACTTAATCAGCCCTCTGTGTGAAAAAAACATTTGGTTATGCCTAGTGTAGTGCATTACGTAAGGATGCATGCCAGCCATGTTAAGACTGGCGTCAATTGAATAGAACCCACATTGGTTAGGCAAGATTGCACTCTTCTTGGGATTGGTATGTAACTGCTCAGGTGTTTTCCCAATGCATGCTCAACTGGGCTCCAGCTCAGTGACACTTTTTTCAACCTCTTGCTTGAGATCATGCATACAGAGTGAGAGAGAGAGATGTGTGAGAAGTTAAGTGTTAAGATTTTTGTCCGTTGTAGCTACACTAAGTGTTGGTAGAAGGTGTGGTGGCACTTTTGAAACTTGCTCATGCCATTGCCAGTGCAGAATTCAACTTACCTTTGCATATATTTGATGGTTCAAATCTGAATAGGACGAGCAGCAGCTCAGTTGATGTGATGTTTTTGCTGCTGCTTAATAGTGTACATTTGTTCAGGTTTATGTTCACCTTTCCTAAGTAACTGATGTGAACAGTATTCACCTACAGAAAACTAGGGAAAATGTACAAAGAATGCGGTAGCCAGCACCCCAGTTGTTACTAGCCTGAGCATGTCTAGGTCCTAGATACACTCACAATTCTTTTAAAAGAGAAAAATAATTCGACATAATTGGCAGTGTAACCATCTTTCATGAAAGAAGTTGTACATCTGTGATTTTGTTTCCATTTAATTTGTGCAAGTACAGCAGGATGGATTCAAGAGCATAATGGGCCATATGTGGGCCTTAGCCCATGGCAGGTTTGGGCCAATATTCATTAAAAAATTGTGTTAACTTCATTGCTAATTGAATGGGTTTCAGCTGTTTTTGCTGCATGTTATGCATTTTGTTTTTTAATTTTAACCAATCTTTTAAAACCATCTATGCAAGAAAGGTCATCAAAACACAGGGAAATAAAATTGAAAAGCAAGGCTGGAAACACCTGTAACAGACTGAGCATTAGACTCAAAAATTCATATGCATGGCTAGCATTTCGCTGAAGTTTTTATTGAAAATTAGGCTACAATCTGAGTCTATTGATACTTTGGATGACCTGCTGGGGTTTCGGGTTCAAAAGTTATGATCTAAGTTAATAAAAATTTGTGATTAATTAGTTAATTAGATAAATTAATTAATTTGTTTATTTAAGATCATAACTTTTGAACCAGAAATGCCAGAAAGTCGATTAAAGGCTCAAAAGACTATGACTCAAGCCTAGTTTCCAATGAAAACTTCAGCAAAATACTTTGGCCTAGCGGTTGGGCCCTAGGCCAGGCAACATGAGCCAAAATGGCCCCAAAACTACTTCTCTTATGACGTCACTCAAAAAAATCTGAAGCCCCCCAACCAAAAATTTTTTTTCGAGTGCAGACTAGAAGACTGGCTGATCTGTTTGAGCCCTTGAACAGCTCTCTAGCGCAATTGACGAAGGAGCTAGGGCGTTGGTAAGGCAACTAACAACTGCTGGTTTTAGGCCGATTTCAAAGTATGAATATATCGTACCCTGGCTCTCAAAGTGTTAAGAACCACTGGTCTATGCTTTTCCCACAGAGAAACAATGTTCTAAATATCTAATGTATTTTCAGATCTTTATACATGAGTTAAAAAGACTTAAAATGTAATGCATCCAATTTTTCTCAGAATACTAATACAACCTACCACACTTTTAGTAGCAATAAATGATTTAAGGCAAGCTGTTTCATATCTCCAGTTGTGTGATTCTTTGTGTTGATTCTGTGCAATTATTGAAAACTGCATGTGTACCTGCCAATGAATTTGGAGAATGTCAGGTGATCTTCAGCACACACAAGATGGGTCATATCTTAAATTGCAAACACACTACTCTCTAGTTCTAGTAAAATGTTTCACTTGTAGAATTTCAGCCAAAGTCAGTGTGTGTAATTTTGTGTATTTCTTAACATGTTTGCTGCTGTTGTACGAATGTATTTTACTTTTAAATCAAGCATTGAGCCGCTATTTTCATGCCACTTTGCAACTCCATAACTCACTAGTTGATTGTGCTAGAGAGCTGTTTAAATCCTCAAAAGACTCGGTGAGTCTTCTAGTTTGCAGTGATAAAAAATTTTAAGTTTTGTGTTTTAGTTTTTTTGTGGGTTTGAAGTGAGGTAGGTTCTAGGCCATTTTAGCTCAGGTTGAAAGTATTTTGCTCATGTTTTCGATGGAAACTAGGCTAAAATTCGAGTCTTTTGAGCCCTTGCTTAGCTTTCTAAGGTTTCTGGTTCAAAAGTTGGGCTAAAATAACCAAAATTTTGTAAATCAATCCTTTTGGGTAACTTCTACCCAAATTTAGTTTTTTGGCCAAATATGGGGATTTACAAGTTAATCCATCTTGCAGCAAAGGTGCTAAAATAGCAAAGCATTTTTTCAGGTAGTTTGTGGGAAGGTTACTCAGGCCAACATTGCATGTAGCAATTGAGTTCCTTAGTTCGTAATTCCTGCTGTAATTATTTCTTTAGTATTCTATAATTGTTTCAGTTTATGATACTACCCTAATTATTTGCATTAAACTTAACATTTTAGAATGTATTTCTGAATGACTGAAACTAAGTTTTTAGATGTTAACAAGCTGCAAAAGCCAGAGCATAATATGCTTGTGTTTTTTGACTATCGATTTTATCGATTGTTTTTCAATGCCCGAAATGATATCAGGTACAATCCAGTTTCCTCAATTGGATAGACTCTGGCAAAAGTTGTTCCTAGATCCTGTATAGCCTTACTGAATACCTTATGGCTCTAATGGAATGTTTGAAGTCTTTGTCATATTTTAGATGTACTGGAAAGATTCTGCAATTTCTTTGGTTTCTTCCAGGACTGTGATCTGTTAGAAAGTTAGCATATTTTTTTGGTCATAAAAAGCTGATGGTTCATTGTACCTAATAATTTGCAATTTGTATCATACTCACATTATGCTGAATTTGTAATTCCAATATGTCTCGGCCAAGTAATGAAGACAAAGGGGTAAGTAGAATGCCAACATGGAATGAAGTTTGCAAGTTTTAGAAATAAGTTTTAAATTAACGTTGTGGTGCTGCTTTGAAATACCCTTGTGTTTAGGATAGTGTTTTTTTAACTTCTGTATTTTTGTTGCTTTGAGCATTATTTATCCTTTTTTGTCAACAATGTAATTGATGTGCTGTAGTAATAATATATAACTGCCTTAATGTTAGACATTCTGAAATTTTACTGGAGTATCTCTGGAAGTTTGTGACATGTATACTATAGCTCTGAAGATTGTTTAGTAGCTAGCACAATAGTTTTAATCATTAGCTTGAGCTCTACTTTCTTTATTTTGCTGTGGCTCATACCTGCCCGTATCACTTCAGCAGCAGCATTTTTGGGTGTTGTAGTTAAAACACTCTGCCAGTGATTTGTTTTTTCAGGTTAATTGCTTTTTTGGAGACATCTTGTTTTGAGTAAAACCTTAATGTTGATGTGGTGTGGTCTGTCACCTTTTTTACAAAAAGAATCAAAATTTGTCTTGTGAATGAATGCTATCATGTAGTGCTCATAAAATACAGGCATGTCTTGTCTATTTTTGCAACCTCTCGGTCAGTGTGGCATTGAATGTGCGATGCACCATGAACGGCCTAAATGAGTGATCTCATTGGGTGATCTCTATTGTTGCTTGCTGCCTCAATATGAAGCTTTGTGTGTTTACTTCTCAGGCTGTATGATTGCAACACTATTTGCAACGTTCTAAAGCAATATAATAAGGCACAGTGGCCCAGGGATGGTTTTTCACCTGACATTGATTTGTTCCATTAGCTATGGTGAGCTGATCTCAAGGCAGAGAATGTGTGGTCTTTTGAATGAACTACTGTTTGCTTAAATTTTTATAATTGACATCTTATGAAAATTTCATAGGTTGTTACAAACCAGTGGTATTCAACCTGGGGTTGTGACCCCCAGAGGGGTTGGTCATAAACCATTTTTAGAGGGGTTGTGACTTGTGAGTAGGTATTTAGTGTACACAGTTTTATTGCATTTGCTTTATTTGAGTTGTAAATGGGGGTTGTTGGGTTATCATGGGTTGCTACAATGGGTCGTGGTACAGAAAAGGTTGAAAACCACTGTTTTAAAAGTTTGACTGTCATGTTTTTGACACAGTTGTGGGGAACCACTCAGAACCAGCCATGCAAATGTTTTCTATTTGATGGTAGATTCTGTTAAATGTGTTTGTTATTACTCAGCCAAGACTTTGGGGCATTGAGCAACCACTTCTGTATTTCATTATGTGAAATTACCATACCATTTGCTCCATTAGGAGGTGAGTGTCAAGGACACTCCAGAATGTAGATTCCCAAAGCAGGGCCGGCACCATAAGTAGGGCGGCAACGGCTTTCGTTTAGGGTTGCAATTTTAAGGGTCGCCAAGGTCACGAAGTGTTCGTCTTTGCCATCAGCGTGACTTTCTTCTTGAATCAAATTTTCTAAAGCGGTCCGAACTGCACTCTTCTTCCTGTAATCTAGTCTGATCATGTCATCATAATCTGTTTCATGAAAGTACATTGCTCCTGCTGTGGAGCCTAGTTGCAGTGGTTGAGGATGGGAATGAGGATCGCCTTAAATGGCTCACCTGACAGCATAGTTCAGTGCAGCAGCAGAGTGCAACAAATTTAGATTTGATTTTTACTCACAGTTTCTTTGTTACTCAAACAAGCGGTCTATACAGCATCTTTAACAGTAGCCTACTTAAGTTTTTTCATCGAATCGTTGTTTGAAAACGTTGCGTATATCAGCCGTGGGTGATATTAACAAGCAGGTAATTCTGCATGTTTTGACATGAAAGAGGGCAGTTATACACTTTTCTGAGATGCATGAGTTGCTGTAAAGTTTGCCTGTGGTCTTCGCTTATTTTTGGAAGGCATTCAGCCTTAAAGCTTTTTTGTACCAGGTGCACAGCCTGTAGAATTATAGAAAATTTGCTTTGTTGTTTTGCACTATGGATAGTTTGATTCAAGCGGGACCGAGTTGTAGCCAAAGAAACAGTCATATAAGAAGCAGAAACGATCAGTGGATGGGTCATTTTTGGGGAGATTTGGAGTTGCGGACATATTTGGAAAGGCAATTTGTGTAATGTGCTCAAAAGAAATCGCTGAAGAATCACTGAAACCGAACAATTTGTTGAGACACATGAATACTCACAAAGATGTGGCTTCACTAACAGATGAGGGAAGGAAGCGTGTTTTTAAGCAGCTCTTTAACAACTAACAAAGTGCCAAGCGTTCTTGAGACAATATCTCACAAAGAAGCAACGACTTGAGTTATTTTCATACAAGGCAGCTTATATTGTTGCAAGAGAAAAGCGACCATACATGGAGGGTGAGGTCATAATAAAGCCTGTGCTTGAGAGTTTTATTGAGATATTTGAAGGTGAGGTCTTTCAGAAGACAGTCAGAGATGTCATAACTGGAGTTGCTCTTAGTAACAATACGATAACTCGCAGAATTGAAAGTATGGGGAAGGATTTGAGAGAACAGATTTATGAAGATTTTCGTTCTTCACCTTACACAGTATTGGCCATCGACGAGTCCACTGATAGTACGTCAGAAGCACAGTTGTTAGTGTGGCAAATTTGCATGTGGATGTCACATAGTAGAGGAGCTCCTTTGTTGTTTGACGTTGCATTTGACAACAACAGGGCACGATATTTTTAGCACTTTGGATACTTTTTTCACGGAGAATCAGTTTGATTGGGGTCATGTCGTAGAGTGCTGCACCAACGGCGCTTCATCGATGATGGGAAAAAATATTGGATTTCGAGGTATCCTTCAAAGAAAATTTCCTCACATCCACATCAAACACTGCATCATTCACTGGGAAGCTTTGGCTTTCAAAGAGCTTTCGACTGTGTTCAATGAGTGATGCAGGTAGTAATCAAAGTGGTTAGTTTTGTGAAGTCCAGAGATGCAGAGCACAGCACTTTGTTACTTTACACGGCTCTGAGGTGGCTTTCATGCGGTAGTACACTGAAGAGAGTTTTTGTCCTCAGGAATGAAGTAAAAGATTTCCTGCACAACTGGAAAAATGAAAATACAACTTTTTTTCAGAGGACCTGTTCATTGCTCGCCTTGCGCTCTTGGCTGATGTTTCCGAGAAACAATGATGTGAATATTTCACTGCAAGGTAGAGGCAAATGTGTGTTTGAACTGCAGACTTCCATTCGTGCTTTTGTTAACAAGCTGGCTATTTTTATCATGTGAGCAAAGACTGGTGATTTTGGTTTGTTTCCGCATTACAAGGAATTTCTTGCAACAACAGATAGTGAGATGTCATTTCCAAGTGTAAAGCAAAACCTCATTCAATACTTGACGACTTTGCAAGCAAATTTCACAGAACGCTTCCCTGAACTAGAAGAGTTGTTGTATCGACATGTTCAGTTTCCATTTCGAGTTGATGCTGAGGCTTGTGGTGACTTGGCGTTAGAGATGGCAGAGTTGCAGGCAGATGAAAACCAAAAAATTCAGTTAGAGGATTCCGATTTAGCTAGTTTTTGGTTAAATGCACCAAAAAAGCATGCATGTTTGAAAAATGAAGCTACAAAAGCTCTTGTTCAGTTTGGGTCCACGTATGTGTGTGAAGCAATATTTTCATGCATGGTGAACATCAAGTCAAAGTATAGAAACCGACTCACTGACGCTTATTTACAAGACAACCTGATTATTGCAACTACCACATATATGAGCCACACTTTGGAAACCTTGCTTTATGAGCCATCCACACACCTTTTTTGCCAGACTGATTTGGGTGCAGACTCGGTTTATCATTTCGTTACGCTTCTTTCAAATTATTTCAGTACTTCTGTGTTTCATTTTCTTGTATGGTCTGAAATTTCAACTTTTAAGTGAGATTCATTCACACTTGCGTATTTTGTAGCCTAGATATGCTTGGGAAGAGAGCAGACTGTAAATGGCAGTGAATAAAAATATATTTCGTAATGGACCTGGCAGAGAACGTACTCTATCACAAGGCTTTCTTCCATAAAGCCATCCATAAAGGTTGGTGCCCAAGGCCAGGCAAAGTGGGCCAAGGTGGCCTAAAAATCCTTTCTTCCATAAAGCCATCCATAAAGGTTTTCTTTCTTCCACGAGGCTTCCTTCCATAAAGGTTGGTGCCCACTTGAGGCCAGGCAAAGTGGGCCAAGGTGGCCTAAAAGTCCTCCACTTATGACATCACTCACAAAAAACCCGCAGCCCCCAAGCAAAAAATTTTTGTGAAGTGCAGACTAGAAGACTTGCCACATCTTTTGACGCTTTGACCAGGTCTGTAACCCAAACAGGAGCGGAGATATTTCCGCGCAAAGCCATGTGCATTTAGGCGTTTTTTTCACGAAAATCCCCGAAAGCAGCTGGACACCAAAGAGTTAAAAAAGAAAAACTAGTTCCATTAGTTACTGCAACTGAAGTACTGGCATTGGTATGAAATACCTTTACTGATTTGTCAATTCTCAGTAGTTCCATATCAACAGTTTAAGATTGTCATGCAGAAAGCAAAGTTTATCTGCATTTTCACCAGGTAGCCTACAGTGAGTTAGCCAGTCATCTATAATCTAGCCTAGACAAAAGCAGCACTAGGCTCTAACCGATTACTGCCCCTCCGCCAGAAGTAAATTCTATAAGAACAAGTCTCCATAACAATAGCTAAGGTGCACATGTGCGCATTACGCATCCGATGATTGTGCAATAATACCTTGGTAGTTTTGATCCAATTACAAACAATGCGCTTTTTTAACTTGTGTAAGTTGCGTTGTTGCAAACACTGCTTTTGCTCATCGTGTTTAACAAACGGACAACAGCAATTGTGATGCAACAATAAACACTGACTATCGCGCTGCTATCGGACCGAGCAATAAATCATCGCCTCAATGTATTTGTGAAATGTTGGAGTAGCGCTCCTGTGGCTTGTATGCCACATCCACAAACGCTGCTTTCACATTTGCAACAGCTTGGATTGTGAGATCACAATTATCATTGTCATGCCTCGTGGAAAATGTCAATTAAGTTAACCCACAAACATGATGTTTTAACTTGGGTGCAGTATAAACCAGCGCGCTTATAGCCTAATTCATCAAGTTAACTCTTTGACGTCCACTAGGATTCGGGGATTTTCGGAAAAAAACGCCTAAACGCACGTGGCTTTGCGCGGGAATTTCTCTGGTCAGGGTATGCTCTACAGACCCGGTAAAACTCTCAAAAGACGCAGCAAGTCTTCTAGTCTGCACTCAAAAAAAAATTTTTTGCTTGGGGTGTGCAGGTTTTTTGAGTGACGTCATAAGTGGAGGACTTTTAGGCCACCTTGGCCCACTTTGCCTGGCCCTGGGCGCCAACCGTTAGATGGTAGTATTTCGCTGAAGTTTTTACTGGAAACTAGGCTACAATCCGAGTCT
>Ga0210059_1005243_pt1 | contig 20879 bp, 12 predicted proteins | sample Ectturendosymbi2_FD_188042 | JGI IMG/M metagenome (GOLD analysis project Ga0210059, IMG submission 188042) | Ecteinascidia turbinata endosymbiont from Florida, USA - Sample 2 (SPAdes) (version 2) | ecosystem: Host-associated > Tunicates > Ascidians > Unclassified | place: Key West, Florida...
AACCCAATGAAGCTTATCTTTTTCAAATGCAATAAATGCTCTCAGCACAACATCTTGAACTCTGTGCGTAGTGTTATTGATTGATAAACATTTCTTTAGCCTTTTGAGATCATGTGCTTGGATCACTCTATTGCATGTTTACGGGTGCTATTTTTTGAGCACATCCCACTTATGATGAGTGCCACGTTCAATGTCGCGCTGACAATAGATTGCCAAAATTCTTTGCAAGCATCCTGTTTATGGTGCATCATGAATGCGATGCAAACCGATTCAGTATTAATTGACTATTGCAAAACAATTAACTGAACATCACAACATAGGCAATAAGTTACTATGCAGTAGTTGCAATAAGCACAGGAACTGCATGATTTTGTTGCAGAAGATGAAAGTAAAAAAACAGAGCAGTGGTGTCAACACTCAATTAGAAGTGCAGCTATGCTAGACAAGAAAAAAGACCAGGCAACATAGAAAAGTTGCATGAAACACTCAAAACTAAGCCTAGATCAGTTAAGGCTAAACGTGCTTTCTTGCTTATTTAGCGAATCAAAGCAGGTGCTGTCTTGCTGACATGTGCCTGTTTAGATGTCACCATTATAAAAAAATAGATGTGGGTATCAGGGCTGCGGAGCTGTCATAAAAATGACACTGCTACAGTTCAAGCTCTGGAGCTTTTCTTTTCATGAACATGGCTCCAACTCTGCAGCTGTTGGTTTTCACAAGCATAGCTCCAGCTCCGGAGCTCTCTTTTTTAATAGCATGGCTCCGGCTTCTGTTCGATTTTACACATAATGTGTCTCAATTTGAATGGAAAATGAAATATATCAAGTACACAAAACCAAAAGAATACACCAAATTTTTTTTGAGTAAGTTAATCTGGTAGTTTTACAAATAGTGCTTTTACCAGTGAGAATATCAAGCTGTTTCAGGTAGTTTTAGTGTGTTTTTTCCATCTAATAAAGAAAATATAATGTAATTTATATAAACAGATTGTAAATATTGATTATATTTACATTGGACATACACTTTCCACCTATTTTAAATGTTTTCTTCCAAAAATCAAGTTCTATGCCAATTAGCTTAGGGTCTTTCTGGTGTTTTTCACAAACTAATAAAAAAAAATTTAATTGCAGAGACCATGGACTGCTTTCATAGAACATGGCATTTATTGGTATTTTGTGTCGGTTTTGGCTGTTTGTTATTTCTTTTGCTCTATAACAGTGCTTCCCAACCTTGTTTTGAAGCGACCCAAATATTAAGGATAAAAAGATAGCGAAGCTTTGGCGACCCAGTCTTTTTCACACATTTTCTTGCAAGCATAACAAGTGAAATAAACAAAGAGACAGTTTAACAAAGGCTAAGCATAGTCATAACAACAGTTCAAATTTAACCAATGTGAGCCCTGATTTTGTATTGTTTCCACAGCAAAATTTGTAACAATCTTGCTCAGAGCCAATCTCATGTCGTCTTCAGGCTCAAGACAGTTTCTTGTCTTTGTTTTCATCTGTGCAAGCACAGAAAACCCACTTTCACATAAGCAGGTAGTAACAAATGGCAGTAGAGCTTTTACTGTGTGCATACTAGAGTCCTGCGCGGGTTAATTTTTTGTACGCACCCGCACACTTCTCACCTGGCCTGCAGATCATCCCAACCCGCCTTGCACAGCCCTTTTCCATTCTCTAACCCGCACCTGTCCGAAAACTACTAAAAGCTCATAATTTAGGGCAAGATTTCATTGCAATACAATCATGAGAAGTATACATTCATTGTTAACAAACTGCAGTAGAAAGTTGCATTTATGCCAGAGTTCTTTAAGGTGTTTTAGGGACTCGATTTGGGTCCCTAGAATTAAAAATCGAGTCTCAACAATCAGAGAAAATCGGGTCCCTATAGGTCCTTACAGGGTACCCAACATTTTCTTTAAAAAGACTGATTTATGCACAAGCATTTTAAACATCAGTGATTTACTCAAGTGATTTGTTTACATAAAATGCTAAATATTTCCAAACATTACCTGGGGCGAAATGGCAATCTTTTGCTAAAACTTTGCTCCACAGTGCATGAAGTTGCTTGGCAATATAAAAAATTTGCATGCAGTTTTGGACTGATGTTTGGCCGGGTCATTTCTACAATTGCTTTTAGGTCATTATTCAGTTCAAATCAGTTATCAAAGAGAACAGAATTATTATGAAATAGTTCTACAGCATGTTTTTATAAATCACACTTCTACATTTTGTGAAATACTTCATAGAAGTTGCAGTAAAATAAAAAATCGCAACATAAAATTCTTGGAACCAGCGCAAAACATCGTACTACATAAATTCTGAGTATTTAGGAAGCTGAAAAAAATGTTGTGCCCTACTCATAACGCCTGAAGACAAGTCTAACAAGCAGCAAAATCAAGCTGATCATTTTTCATTGGCAGCCAAAACTTTTCCACAGATCTGCTCTTGCAGTCAACAGATTTAAGGTGATAAAAACTATGTTTCAGTTCAGTTGTGACTAGCTGTGCATTATGCGCTGTCTTCCATTTAGAAGGGCTGCTAGACTGAAATATTCCTCACCACGTACGATGGTTGCATTGGAAAATGGTCACTTGCCCAAACCTACCAAACAGCAAGAGTCTGAGCTAATGTTTTGCAATAATGGGTTGTTACATCATAATGTTATAACTGCTTCAAGCCTACTGCCTTAAAGCACAATGTTGACAAACAACTTTAGTACATCCATGTGTTTTGTGATTTTTGAACTGGTTAAGTTCATGTGCTTTGGCTCAACACTCAGTTACCCTCACAAAGAATTTCTCAACCCGCACGCATAGCAGTGTGGGTTGCTGCACCTGCCCTGCAAAGGGCAGGTACCCGCAATCTGCACGGGTTAACCCACCCCACACAGGACTCTAGTGCATACCAACAATGCTCCTTTCATCGGGTCCCTAAAATACCTTAAAAAAAACCTGGGTTAAATGTCATAAGGGAATTCTACTGTGCTACTAAAAAGCAGTTAAACAATTGCAATAGTAGTCCAAAGACGTCCTACTGTACATGAATTTACATAGCAACCAATAGAAAATATTTACCATAGGCACCACACAGGACAGGCGTTTTGTGAATGACATGAATTTAAGTGGCTTGGCACCCTGTGCATAAAAATATATTAAAATTCAAGTGGCTTGGTTACGAAGGTGTCATTTGCTAGTTCCCTCAAAAATAAAATGGTCATTCCATGACAGATCAGGTTCACCCACTTAAAAATTAGTAATAAACAAAAACTATTAACATACCGTAACTAGTCAAGGGATTAAAAAATAGATAGAATTTTAATGATTAATCATTTTGATTTTTAAGTTGTGCCTTAGTGATTTTAACTTAGTACAGCCTCACCCTCAACATAAAATTCTAATTTTATTGCAAGGCAGTAAATAATGTGAGCATTTATACAGGCACAGTTGTGTATATACGTTGAAAAAAAAGTGGTTATCTTCTAGTGCTGGGATGCACAACCTATAGAATTCTAAATGTAAAGATAAATGAGTAATCGTATTAAAAGAACTTCGAATTACATATACCGTGGTGTAGTTATAGGTGAAAAACTGACGTGGAAATAGAATTGTAAATGGTTGATACAAATATGTTGGTGTAATGTATAAAGTAAAACATGTTAAAAACCAATCATTTTGTATGTTGTACCACAGCTTAACACCTTTGCTGCTGGTGTATGAGTATATCCTACCTAGAAATCCTGCATGAGCTGCTATTTTTGCCCACTTTGCAATTCCATAACTCGGGTACGTGACTTTTTGGTTTGGCCATTTCGGTCAACCTGTTTCAGTCACAACATTTCTGTACATAAACAACTGATTATATTTGTTTATTGAAATGATTAAATGGGCAGGTGAAATGTCAAGCTAGCTGGTGCTATGCCCAGTGGCGATTCTAAGGGGTGGCCTGCATGGGCCATGGCCCCCCGATAAACTGTAGTTTTTTTAAGTAGAACTTTTTGTTGATTTAAGTATGTTTGCGTTAAAAGTAACATAGATCATATGTTGGTGATGATAACTGTTGGATCTTGGATCATGCTTGTAGCTTTTTTATATAGAACCTTTTGTTGATTTAAGTACATTTGTATTAAAGTTAACATGTAAGATATCTGCAAGATTTCATAGTATGATCGAAATGTCTTGAGACCAAAATGACCAAGACCGAAATGCCTTGCGACCGAAACAACTAAGAACGATAAGCCCATGACCAAAATGGCTCAGACTGAAACAGCCAGACCGAAAAGTCCTGTTCCACCATAACTTGCCAGTTGATTGTGCCAGAGAGTTGTTCCAAGTCTGCACTGAAAAAAGTTTAAAGTTTTGGGTTATGTTTTTTTGTGGGTGGCGTCATAAGTGGAATAGGTTTAGGCTACTTTGGCCCACTTCATCGGGCCCTGGGTCCAAATTGTCAGATGGAAGTGCTTGGCTCAAGTTTTTAGCGAAAACTAGGCTAAAATCTGAGTCTTTTCAACCTTAGATTGACTTTCTAGGGCAGTGGTTCTCAACCTGGGGCTTGCAAAACCCCCCCCAAGGGTTCACAGGACAATTTCCCGGGGTACTTGGATGGCAGTTGAGTTTAGATGTAGCTTAGGCTATTTTTTAATATCTTATACTAAAGGAATGGCATGAAAATAAACATCAAAAAGACAAAAGTCATGAAGATTAGAAGACAACCCAGTACTATAAAGATAACTGTGGATGGAGAAATGCTGCAACAGGTGGAAGAATTTAAATATCTGGGAAGCATTCTTTCCTCATCTGGATACTCAAAAAAGGATATCCGTGTTAGGATAGGAATGGCAAAGAGTGCTTTTAATAAACTAAATAAATTACTCATAGGAGGATTAAAACTGGAGGTGAAGAAAAGATTGGTTAAGACCTAGGTTTGGAGTGTGGACCTGTATGGATGAGAAACTTGGACCATAAAAAAGGCTGATGAGGCATTTGAAATGTGGGTCGGGAGAAGATTGGTGAAGGTGACATGGACAGATAAGAAAACCAATGTGGAGGTCCTTAATCTTGTAAAGGAAAAAGGTGTTTGTTATCGGAAATTAGGAAAAGAAAAAAGAGGTGGATTGGTCATATTCTGAGACATGAGAATATGCTGCGCACTGTGCTGGAAGGTAGAATGAAGGGGAAATGCCCACAAGGAAAGAAAATAATTAAAATGTTAGATGATATCATGACTTGCACAAATGAAAAGAAGAGCTGAGGATAGAGAAGAATGGCTGAACATGAGAGACCTGCCATAAGGCAGACCAACTTGATGATGATGACTAGAGGAAAATGCATGCCGATTGAAAATTCTGCGTAGATTTTGCCTGATCTTGCATTACTGTGATGTAAAAATGTGAAATCCATAGCTTTGCCAGCTAACCTGGGGGTTTCAGTTGATTTTTTAATGACTTGGGGGTATTAACAGGAAAAAGGTTGCGAACTCCTGTTCTATGGTTTTGGGTTCAAAAGTTACGACCAAAAAGCCATAAATTTCATAAAAAACTAAAATTTATTTTGCCAAATTTATAAGTTTTGTCAACTGTTTATTCCAATAAAGCTGTTCTTAAAATACAAAGCTTGACTGGTATTTTGTTCAGATAATGCAATGACAATTTTTGAGGCTGGGTATTGTGCCTTTCAATATGGGAAATTTGTTGTAAAAATTAGAGGTAGACCAACATATCTGCCTGGCCGATATTTGGGTTTTGCTGATATATTGGTATCGGCCTCAGTAGATGTTGGCAAAACGCTGTTATATTCCTCACGAATGCAGACAACTTGTGCAAGAAAACACAGCGAATCAAGTCAAGACAGTTGTCTTGCAACAATGCTAGCAGGCTCGTTTTCATAAACAAGCAGACAAGATTAACCATAGAGCACGCGTCGGCCATCGCAGCCGAAACAAAAGCGTCACCATAAATCAGATAAATTCTTCAAAATCATAGCAAAATATTGAAATTGCTGCAATAGCTCATAAATCCTGGTTTTTGAAGTTTTTGGAAAAAGTTAAGGCATAGAATACATTATATTTTTGATAATGAAGCAGAAAACATGATTTAAAAGTTTTGGAAATATCAGCTATCGGTCCATGAATGGCCAATATATATATATCAGTATCGGCCCCAAAAAAGCCACCGGTCAATCTCTAGTAAAATATAGCTTTAGTGGAAATGAGCCCACATTGCTTGGCATCACATCAAAATAGGCTTAAATCTATTTAGTCATACCATAACCTAACAAGCATACACAGCAGATAAAACTTAGGTTTAAACTGCAAAACGAAATGATAACGTATAGCAGACTCAAACATGTGCATTTGACACACAGATCAATGTAGATTGCTTCAGATTATTGTGTAGGTAGATTCTGGGCAAGGCAGTGATGTGGATGTTTTGGAATAATTGTATACAACATTGGAAGGGAAATGCTGTCAACTGTTCCAAACCACCGCATTAGAGACCTGCAGTGAGTGGCAGCATCTGATATTTGATCAGAATTACTGCTGAGTACCTACAGCAGAAGAGGGTCTGCCATGACAGTGAAGCTATGTGCCATTGATGTAATGCATCGATTAAGGTTTTCCAAATGTCCCCATGTTAACCATGATCACAACTTGGTGGCAGTTAATTCTGCACTGGAAAATTAGCTCTTTGAAGAGGCTAACATGACAAGTTATGCAAATATTTTTTAGCCAGTTGTGCAAGCAAAGTCAACTGCTCACTTGCAGTTTTCCTGTCTCCAGGCATTTTGTCTAGCTGACACAAAACAACTACAACTGATTTTAAAACACACAGGAAACAACGTTGTGGAAATTATGGCCAAAAACTAAATTGGGTAAAAATTACCCAAAAAGATTTTTTACCCAAATTTTGGTTATTTTGCCGTAACTTTGGAACCAGAAACGCTAGAAAGCCAATCAGCAGGCTCAAAAGACTGATTTTAGCATAATTTCCAACAAAAACTTTGGTCAAAAAATTCCCCTCAGCAGTTGGTCCCCAGGACCCAGTAACCTGGGCCAAAATGGCCTAAAACCTGCCCCACTTATGAAATCACCCATAAAAAAAATGAAATCCAAAACTTTTCAATTTCTAAACTGCAAACTAGAAGGCTTGCTGCATCTTTGGAAGGTTTGAACAGCTCTCTGGCACCATCAGCTAGTGAGTGATGATGGAGTTGCAAAGTGGTGTGAAAATAGTGGCTCAATGCGGGATTTCAAAGTACGAGTATCTTGTGCACCGGCAGAGAAAGTGTTAAACTGCCTGGCAAATTAGTTTTCAGTTGTGGTATTGCAACCCTTTTTCTAACAAGGGTGCACAAAGGTCAAGAACATCAGCTTTGCCTGGGATCTTAAAGATGGTTTTCTGCTGCGCAAGTATTTTTATTTATCATCAATGATAAACCAGAACTTAATTCAAAATATTTCTGGCTTATTATGTTTATATTGCACAAAAATGCATCAAGTTTTGCATAAAAATGGTTGTTCATTAACACTTTGAGAACCAGGGTATGTTATATTCGTACTTTGAAATCGGCCTAAAACCAGCAGTTGTCAGTTGCTTTAGCAACGCCCTAGCTCCTCCACCAATTGCGCTAGAGAGCTGTTCAACGGCTCAAACGAATCGGCCAGTCTTCTAGACTGCACTCACAAAAAATGTGTTGGTTGGGGGTTGCAGATTTTTTGTGGGCGACGTCATAAAGTGAAGTAGTTTTTGGGCCATTTTGGCTCATGTTGCTTGGCCTAGGGCCCAAGCGCTAGGCCAAAGTATTTCACTGAAGTTTTCATTGGAAACTAGGCTCAAGTCCGAGTCTTTTGAGCCTTTGATCAACTTTCTAGTGTTTTTGGTTGAAAAGTTGTGATCTTAAATAAACAAATTAATTAATTATCTAATTAACTAATTAGTCAAAAAATTTTATTAACTTAGATCATAACTTTTGAACCCGAAACCCCAGCAGGTCATCCAAAGTATCAAAAGACTCAGATTGTAGTCTAGAATCTAATAAAAGCTTCAGCAAAATACTACCATCTGACGGTTGGCACCCAGGACCAGGTGAAGTTGGCCAAGGTGGCCAAAAAGTCCTCCACTTATGTTGTCACTGTCGAAAAACCCGCACCCCCCAACCAAAAAATTTTTTTCGAGTGCAAACTACAAGAATTGCTGAGTCTTTTGACACTTCAACCAGGTCCGTAACCCATACAGGAGCGGAGATATTCCCGCGCAAAACCACGTGCGATCCAGCTGTTTTTTTTGTGAACCGCTTGAAATAACCCGGGTGCCAAAGTGTTAATAGTCAAATTGAAGTTTCCCTTGTAGCATATCATACAAGGTATCAGTTTGTTTCCAACTTAAAAATCGTTGAATCATAAATACTTCATAATTTTGTGGTCCCTATCTGGACTCACAGTATTTGCAAAGATTATATCTGTTCCCATTCCTCTTCGCAATGTTGCTTTACTGGAATGTTCCTCCCTGGCCCAAACACACCTCAAATGGTTTAAAGACCCATAAAAATTTCCAGTCCATCGAGGGATAAATTGTAGTGGAAGCATCCTTGCTTACTTTATCATTGATAATGTGCTTTTGAATACACCTGAATATATGTTCATCTATAAACAGAAGAAAAGCACTGTAAGGACTGCTGTGCGCAACCGATCTGTGACAGGATGTTGGGTCAGGATGTTCCAAAAACAGATTAGGCCACAGAAGCTTTTCCCACAAGTGGAGCACCTGTTGTGGTTTTCGACACAATTACATTTTGTGCTTTCAAGCATTTTGGGATGCAGAATTATCACTGACAGAAGGAATATCTGCACAAATGAACAGAAGGAATATCTGCACAAATGAACAGAAGAAATGTCTGCACAAATAACTGTTGCATTGTCAGTCCATGGCAGCGCAACTTGCAAAGAAAGCTAGTAAAATTTAAAAAGATTGTGCTGTTTCAAGTGGCTTCAAGGAAAAATGCTGACAAGGTCTGTGTTTAAAGCAATTTCCTAAAAGTGTAGAAGATGCTTCAAGGTTTCCCTGTCCCAGCATTGTTCCTTGAATTTAAACGATCTGTTGCAACACAAGCCAGATGAAATATGTATTTAGTTACCCCTTTCTGCTGTGTGCATTTTACTTTTGACTCATCATTCCACACTTCATTCATTGAATTTTGCTGACAGCAAAAACAGTTGTCTGAAAAACATTTCTGCATGGTTTGATTTTCATGCAACTCATTGGTTTTTGCATTGTTTTTAATTCAATAACTCTGAAAAACTTCCTAATTTTAATTTGTATTAAGTTACTTTAAACATCGAGTACCCTAATATTTTAAAATGTCGCAACATGCTCATCTACTTTTTTGGCTCGTCAGTAATACTTGATTGGGCATAGTACTTGGATTGGCAGTGCATTTGTTGTCTTATCTAATTGCTAGTTTGCATTGCTTGAAGTACATTCTCAAAAGTAGCTTAAATTTTGCAAAAATTTCCCAAGTTAGGATTTGGAAGATTTTGACTAACCAATTTGTGATTTTCACCAGTTCCTGTAAAAAACTTGCATTTCATTTGCATGCTGATAGCCACTACTTGCTTGTGGCAGATAGGCATAAAATCATTGAAATCCTGTTTTTCTTCAAAAAAACGCAAATGTTTTCCAATTTTCTATTTTAGGAACAGTTCCAATGAAAAAAGTGAAGTGGTCTTCTAAACTAGAACATGAATACATTGCAAATTTTAAGATTCTTCAGGAATCATTTAAGAAAACTGGAGTTGATAAAGTGAGTACATTAATGCTTTTATTTTATGCTTTTTTATTGTGCATAATATGAAGATTTTATGAATGCATATCCTGTGTGTGGTTAGAAGCACAGGTTAGTTGGTTGTTACCACAGCAACAACCATGTTGAGAGTCCAAGTAGATATTCTTATATACTACAAAGTCTTATTGTGTAATGTGTAAGTATGCCACACTACAGCCATCATTTAAAACTGCTGTCATTTTATTGTCTTATTTTTTAAAAGAAAAAAAACTCAATTCCTTATGTGCTAAGATGGTCTTGGTGAGTTTGGATGATGAAAATGAAATAGAACATGGAAAACTGCCATTTGTTAGAATCTCAAAAAGTTAACACAAAATCAAAATGATCCTTTTTGTAATGCCGTTGGCAGGATGGTGAACAGCCTTTTTCTGATGGTATGGGTTGCAGGAAACATGTATTGTCATCTGTAATTAATTCATCCCTTATTTTTTATCTCATTCTTGATGTAAAAATATCTGCCTGATGGTCTTGTGAGTCCTTTCAGGTTTATAGTTTTTGAAAAGGTTTTGTAGAACACACTGCTTTAGTTGTATTTGGTAATAATAATGTTCTAAGTTGTGGTAGAACATAAGTGATTAGGAATCCAACTCACTTTATACTCCTTGTATGCTTTCTAACCTGGATTGGAAGTGCTTACATGTTTCAGTTCCAAATGCAATTGTTTGCAGGTCATTCCAGTTGAAAAATTAGTGAAAGGAAGATTTCAAGACAATTTTGAATTTGTTCAGTGGTTCAAGAAGTTTTTTGATGCCAATTATCAAGTATGTTTTCAATTGAACTTTGCTGATTTTTTAAGTCATAAAACTTGTTACTGATCTCAGTTGTTTCATTGGATGGTGATTTCACACAGTGACGATGCTGCAATGTCAGTTACACTTGTGATTTGTTTACTACCTTAAAATTTAGCTGTTTACATTTTGTGCAAATTGTAGGGTCAGGAATATGACCCAGTTGCAACACGGGATGGTTCCAACCTGGCAATATCCAGCAAATCAACACCATTTCAGGCAAAAACTTCTACCAGGATTGAAAGTCACAGGAAACCAGCTGCTGCAAGTATGTTTGATTTGTGCATGACAAAAATGTTTTACTTACTTGTTTTTACTTCTGATGCAAGTATATGTATTGGGTGTTCCACGACGGCAATTTAATCCTGTTCAGTTCGTCAATTCTGAAGAGCAGCCAGTTTCTGTTGAAGAGTTCACTTTGTCATGCAGCTGGCTCTCTACTGTATTGAGGTTGGGAGGAGCTTCACTAGGTCCTTATTTAATATTGTGTGTTCTCTGCTTTCTACATCTTTCGGAGATACTGGTGATGCTTTAGGTGCAAATAAGTAAATAAACAGTACATTAAACCATTATCGGCAGTTTGCTGACCAATAGCTTCTCAATATATATTTTAAACTAAAAAGAAGATACCTTTCGGATATTGTCAATGAAGAGACCTAGTTACATATGTCAGTCGATCACTGATTGACTAAATCAGTTCGTGCTTTACAGAGATTTACAAGTGTGGTATCAATTGACATATTTTAAATCAAATGATAATTTGCCCAGTGTTTACCTTTGTTTCTACTACCAACATATCATGAAGAGGTCGTAGACAAACATTGGAATAAAAATTGTTTGGGTTTTCCTTTTGTTGAAAAAGTAAGATACCCACTGTTTTACATTTTTTGTTAAAAACAAGAAGTAAATTCACTTTTATGTTTTTTTCCATCAGCCAACTGACAGTTGCTATTGATTGCAGGGCTTAGTCAGTCGCTGATCAGGAAGGAGGTTTCCATTTATGAAATAAGTGATACTGTTTGAACTGCAAACAAACGATGGAAGTTCAATTATACTGACCATCAGAAAGTAGTTGTCGTTTCAGCTCATCCTTAAAATAATTCTTGCTTTTAAGTTAAACCACTGCTGGTCTCGCCTGAAAGCGGTGATTCCTCAACTAAGGTGAAACAGGGTGGTCCTGCATCTACTGTTGAAAAAGGTAAACAGCACCCTTATCACTATGCACTGTGACCACTTGTTGACGTGAGACGCTTGCACTTTAGTTTGTTGGTATTAATGCTTGATGTTGTTGAGTTTTAATTTTCAGATGCTATTGGTCTATTTTTGAGTGTGTGGTAGACTCAGACTAGTGCCAATACTATCAGCATAAATGGTATCATGCCTTGATTTTTTTGAATTAATATTTTCCACAGATTTTGACGTGCATGTAAAGCGAACACTTCTTTTCATTCTCCGTTGAAATATCTCGTTCTCTACACCTCGCTAGGTGGCGTCAACAATCTGAAAACATCTCCGCACTTGTAGTAAAACTTAATTTTTGTTGTGACAGGCTATCGTTTCTTTCCTGTTCATGGTAATATTTTGTGGTTTCGCCCGACCCGATGCAAATTTCAGACGAGTTTGTAAAAAATCACATTTTGAAGAATGTATTGCCGGTAACCGTTCATGCTGAAATGGAATAACATGTTTGTAGTCTTGTTTTCTCATGCTTTAGCTGTTGTTTTGCCACGGTGGTTAAAAAAGATAGTGTTTGCTGATCAATTGTTTCATTTTCTTCCATGTCTTGAACTCGCAGGACGACGTCTCTTTTTTTGAAGGTTCTAAGATGGTGCAAGCGTCTTGAATGCAGGCGTGGAACTTCCCTTTGTAGAACTCAGGGTTCCCACGCGGTTATGAAAGTATTGGAAAAGTATTGCTTTTCGAAATTGATTGTCAAGACCTTGAAAAAGTGTTGAATTTAGTCAAAATGTACATTAGGTATTGAAAAAGTATGGAAATTATAAATAGAAAAGAAATCTGAAGTATCTGAACATAATTTTACTGAAGGCAAAGCACCTATGCAGTGTTATGCAATGTGTAAAATTGAGTTTCATGATTGACAACTTTGATAAATGAAGAGAAGTAATGACATGACAGTTTTTTAATTTAGTATTGAAAAGGTATGGAAAATGATTTTTTTAAATGTGTGGGAACCCTGAGAACTTTGCAACCCGGTACTCGTTGGTGGGGTATTATTTATTCAAATTATCGCACAAAACCTAATCTTGAAATGACACACAATCGTTACAAAATCGAAATGACTCTGCATGTGTTGATCATCCTGGCCCACAACAATAATCTTGGCAGGATGTTTTTTGCAAATCAGTCAGGTTGCGATGCAGCTATGATGATCATCATGGTCAGCGCGGGAAAGAAATGGTCATGTTTCCTAAAAATTATGAAAGTGATAAGTGTATCTAAAATCTCAACTCAGATGAAACGTAAAATAGATAAAACGGACACTACCAATGTGTCGTTAACTATGCAGCCAACTTCATCAGGGCTAAAAAACAAGAGTGATACGCCATCTGCCAACCAAGCATCGAGCAGTGTCCGTTTTACGTTTTATGTGATGCACCAGTTGAGCTTGTAGATATACTTTGAACCAACCTGGTGTCCTCGGAACAGCAAGTTATGAAAGTAGTGTTCATGTGTGAATAATTATATTGTTATGTTCGAAAAGCATGTGTTTACTTAAGTCCACTTTTTTCCAAGTTTTTCTGAGTGACTCAAATTGCATGCCTCGTTAGGTTTGTCATGATTTGTGTAAAGTGCGTGATGCAGCGGCACCTATTTAGCTTCCTCAGATTTCGTGAGAAATATATCCGTTGATCTCTGAAGGCCTCAGATTACAGTTTTGCACATCCTGGAAATGGAGTTCTCTCAACACGAGTGCTTGAGACAGGAAAATACTTTTATCGAAATACTGCACCTCAGGGCACTCATGTTATGTCAGAATAATAAGTGCATGCTAAACAAGCCATCGACCTGATACGTGCATTATTTAGGGATCTTAACAAATATCGATCAAGTGGAACATTGAAGAACAGATTAGAATAACTGGTTACTCAACGGTTTCCCAGTTAAAATCATATCGTTTGCCTCGGCGAGAGAGAAATCTCACCAACTGGTGCATCCGACACTGTTGCCACAAGTCAACAGATAATTTTATTTTTTTTAAACCGATTTTGATATTACAAGACACCTACGGCATTCGGCTGAAAAAGTGATAAAGTAAGTTCTTCTGTGGGTGCAAGTTATTAACCACGATGTAACTACTGCGTTCGTTGTGCTTATGTTTCTATCCGTTCGCACTGATGATTGTTGCGATGAGTGAATGATGTTTTGTAACCAGTGCATTTAGGGCTTCGGGTTAATCCCTAATCGTGTTTATTACATTGACAGTTCCACCTTCTGGACAAAACAACTTAAATTCAAAAAGCACCTTTAATTCTTTGCGTCAATTAAAAGCTTTATGTTTGCTGCAAGCTTTCAAGGAATCAGGCGACTGGGCTCTGCTTTAATCGTTTTTCTGTGATTCAAACTTGCACATCAAGTAACTAGTCCCACAAAGCGATGGCGTTGAATCGATAAGCGAATTTCAGCAGCAAATCGATCAGAAATGTTCATTGATTCAACTCCGTCGCCATTGTGAAGACTAATTACTTGAATATTAATTATTGTTCGCGCATATCACAATTTATTTTAAACAAATGACCCGGTTTCTGCAGATTCCCGTTCATCTGTCGGTAGTAAGCACACTGCAGGAGGTCCACAACGAGTCACATCGGCCAGCTCAGTCAACAGCCAAGAAGTCAATATATTGAAAGGGCAGGTTTTGGAATTGAATGACCAGGTAATTCAACTTTTATTGCTACAAACGTTTCTTATCTTTGTTCGTTGGACTTTTTAGATCCATGGAATTTGCTTCGGTTCGAAAAGAGCATGTATAGTGTCATGTGGAACCAGCGTCTTAGGTCCCGAGGAAATACCCCCAGTTGCTATTCTGTTAATACTGTTTATGTTTTCCTTAGCCTTGATGGCAAAGTTATCACATTGGAGTTGTGAATGTTGATATCAAACTTTGAACTGATACCCTTGTTCCCTTCAAGTCCAACGAAGCGCGGGCTTTTTGACTTCAGCAGAAAACTCTTTATAATTTTTAAGTGTGGATCAAAACGTATGTTCCGTTTCGGCAAGCGAAAGGCATTTCTGGCTCGGGTTATTGTCGATGTTATGCTACACTTGTAGTGTTACAACCGATTTTTCAAAGTTGCTGCCCTTGTGTAGACTCGTGGTGTGATTGTTATGAATACGTTCTATCAAATTTCAACGAAAACAGAAGCAAGGTTACTCCTGCATGTTTATGTGGTTAAAGTTGTGAACATTGATGGACCAACACCTGCTTACCCATTCTGCGTGGAGAAATCAAAAAAGTTATAATATTGTGTAAGTTTGCCATGCCTGGCATTGAAGCGATACTGTTGTCTTAGCACTCTTCAACATAGAGCAAAAAGCGACAAAATCAATCACCAGGAAGCCAATTATGCATTTGCAAGATTACTTGCACCAGTCATGTGTTGTAAGGTTGGTATAAATTACACAAACTTTTCTGGTTCATAGTAATGTGCAAATATGTTGCGTCAGACAAAAGAACTTCAAACAACAATTGAAGCTTTGGAGAAAGAACGAGATTTTTATTTTGGAAAACTGCGAGATATTGAAGTGATTTGCCAAGATGTTGAAGGCCTTGATGAGTCTAACGAAGATATTAAAAATTTATGCCAAAAAGTCACTGACATTCTTTACGCAACGGAGGTGAGTTAGTTTAATTTTTCGTTTGTGAATATTGCACCTCGAAAAAACCGATTTTTAGGTAATTCTACTCTTAAAATTAGAGATCGACCGATATGACTTTTTTGAGGCCGATACCGATATTTCCAAAATTCTTAAATATCGTTTTCTGCTTCATTATCAAAAATATGATGTATTTTATACCTTACCTTTTTTTCAAAACCTTAAAAATCAGGATTTATAAGCTAGAATTTTTGAAATTGCAGCAATTTCAATACTTTATTAGCTTAACTTGTTAGCATAGTATACACTGTTTACAATGAATAAAAAAGAGTGTTAAAATAACAAAACAATAAGAACAGAACACTGAATGTAAGAGAACTGCCGACGGTGTTTAAACCCGAAAAAGCAAAAACAGTGCTTGAAAGTTAAAAGATGCTGTACAATGAAAAGGAAGGATGTACAAAATGGAGCATCAAGTTTAAGAGGTTAAAATTAGTACAACACTGTATTCAATTAACCATTGCCAAAAATGAAAATATTTCCAAAACATTCATTTATTAGTTGAGATAGTGTGAACACTTGTTATTTGAAAAGATTATTTCTAATAGAATTTAACATAACCTGACGTGGAGCTCTGGTTAGGTCGCATTCAACCAAATATGAGCCTCAGTCTTGGAAAAGCCACACGAACAAAATTGATCATGCTTGTAGTCTGGGTTCAATGGATTGTGACGTAAACGAAATCAAGGTTTTATACACTCTTTATTTTAACACTCTTTTTTATAGACCAATAGTTGTTTTCCCTTTTTCGGTTATGCTTAATTAATCGTTACGTTTTCTTGCACACTTTTTTATTGACAGTATACTTGAGATCCAACGTCTGTGTTGAAATCCCGATGCACTGCTTGTTTTGTCTTTTGTGGCAGCATGTTACGTGCGCAGGGTTTTCAAAAATCAAAACACAACTTATGTACATGACCAGAATAGCAGAAAAGTCTGATGATTGAACGTCATCAGCTTCATCCCGTCATAGTTTTGCGTATCAAGAAAATTGAGAATGATTTTTGTCAGAAAAAAGTCTAAGTAGACGTTTCTGCTGACATTTGTTTCAGCCGTTTCACGTTTTTGAACTTTCTATGGTATTGTCTAAGTACTGAAGCTTGCATTATGCGAAAACAACGGAAAGAGTGCAGCCTATACTATTACAATAACTCAGCGTACTGTTTTAAAACGTAACGGGCAAAATAGTCTTCCGAAGTCTTACCGGCACAACTTCGTTGACGCCGATCCCTCGCTGAAGCTTCACAGGTGAGCTCATCTGAAAGCAGCACACAGTAGTTTTGATCATGAAAGTGAGATGCAGCTTTCCACAAAGCGCACTACTCTGTTTTATTTAAGGCTGGTCCATCATTCCTTAGCATATTAACTCTGCGGAGCTTGTAATTTGCAAAATGTTGGTGGAAGTTGCAGCTAAAAACTATCCACCGCATGACATACCTAGAGTTTCGTTGACTCTTCTAACGAACATGCTCGTAAATCGTGAGATACAAGTTACATCTCCAGTTGTTTGATGCTCAATGCGATTTGTGTGTGTAGGGACATTGGAGTATTGAGACAGACCCAGGTTTTCAACAGTTACATCTCGCCGAAGGTGATTCTGGCAAGAAAGAGGCAGATGCAGAGACGTATTGAGATTCATTGAAAGTTAACAGTATTGTGTAATTCGTTGCTTTTGATTTTATATCATTTTTAAATTAAGCTCAAAATATCTGTTGGTTCAGTCGTAATCTCAGGGTGAATACATGTGGAAGTTACTGTGCATCGTTTAGACATTGTCATAGAGTTTAAAGAGAAGTTGAGGGTTTGCAGTTTCTATAATATGTTTAGATGAGTCGTACACGAATTTTGCGTTAATAAAAGTTGAGATGCTTATGATTCGACGTCGCTTTCTCCGCTTCGCCAGTTGTGTGTTGGGAGCCTCAGCAGAACCACGGAGCGCAAATTGTCAGTGAACTAGTTTAGCAAGTTAGCTGCCCCTGTATCTTTTCGGCAAACCGAGTTTAATGTTTGGAACTGTTGTACGTTTCTCGTCAAGATAATTATTTGAAAACCACCGACAGATGTGGAAACATGTCTACTTTTTTGTGTCTTCTTGCAGTTGTTCACCAAGACTCACGTTTACTGCAGGTTTCGCGATATATGTTTGATAATAGGTTTCCAATCCTCTCATCGGGCCCAGCAGTAATGAGGATATGTTAAAACAACGGGAGTATGGCAAAGTAAAACAAATATGAGTTTAACTAAGTCAAGCTTGTCTGAAAGTGACCACGGTATGGAGAGAAACGAGACGATCAGGTTTAGAAATTACACCAGAGGTTGGTGTGTAACAATTCAAATATTTTTCGGATGGTCACAATCCATCTTTTTTCCTTGCTTTCAAAAATGAATCTGATTGATGTTAAATATGTAAATGGCATCTTTGATTAATCTTACAAGTTTGGTGAATTTGATTCTCAAACCTAAAAAGTAGTGACTTCTTCCAATCGCATGAAATTTGAGTTTTGTTACGTTTACTGCAGCTCCAATGAGTTTGAGCTGCATGCAGGAAAGTGCTTGAAAGATAATGAAGAAAATACACAACAGTGAAATCAAGATTTTGATATTTTTTTATTTTAGCCAAGAAATTGTTTCTGCGACAAATAAGACAAGACCTAAACTGAACTAAAACAAATAAGTTGTTTTATTTGATGCTGGTTTTTTGAAAATTTTTAACGTTCCGGTGCATCTGAATTTCCACATGAAATGGACTTTTCAGCAAATTTTTGCATTGCATTTTAAAAACAAGCTGCGATTTTTTAAAAAACTCCATGTCACGTTCACGAAAGGCTTTTTAATTGATTTATTGTGGAATTGTTTGAATGCGACAGCCTTTGTAATAAAAAAAAGAACAAACTGCTTTACTTACTACGATAGAGCAGGTAGTCGAGAGATGTGTGGGCCAAAGAAATCCAGATCATCGAAAGCGCTCCGATTTCTGAAAATCTACTAACGCAGCATGTGAAGGAAATGCAATACCTCGATTTCGTAAAAATCCCAGTAGAAACACTTTTTGCATCCTGTTCTCATAAAAGTTGGTCTGTGCCAAACGGCATGATTTTGCCGTCAAAATAGTAAAACACACCTATGAAAAACGCCTCTATATTTCACTCGACATCCCCATTTGGGAAATTATGCCCAATTTCCTGTTGGGTTTTCTTTACCACTAACTTTACTTTCCGTGTTTTTTGCCCAAAAACTTTTCATGCGACGAACTCTTTCCTTACAAATTTTCTTTAGGTGTTGGTACATTTTATTTTCCGCTACCATGTCAACATAGACGCGTGAAAAAAGAAAATTTGGCATTTCAAGTTTGCAAAAAAGTACGGTAGGTTGTGCAAGAACATTGTCAGAAGCCAACTGGCTCAGTACTCTGAGCATCTGCCAAAGTTCTGAGGTTTGGCGTTCCATTCATAATCCAGCTGTTGCTGTCAGCAAGAAACCTAACACCTAGTTGAGGGCATGTAGGCAACATGCAACAAACTGTATTGCAAAATGTGTTCATTCAAACATTCTACTTAAAATTATGCATGGCATGGACTCTACTAACATGAAGTAGGTGCCCTGCAGTATAATCGATTCCCTCAGTGTACAATAAACAAAGCAAGTTAATGAAATGCCTTTTTTGCCCAAACTTTCAAGTGAGGCAAATACTCATCAACTCTCACACATCAAAACACGAAGTTACTAGAAACAGTTTGTTGATTTTGTAAATATATTTATAATGTGTTTTCTGTGACATACTAAACCATCATTTGTACACTCGATAAAAAAGAAATATAATTTAATTAGTATTGTTAATTTCTTTGCCCAAATTTTTGACAAATCAAAACTTTTGGGGATGCGATTGAGCCGCCAGCTCCTACACCAGTGAATATTCTCTGTAAACATATATTGGGTGTGAAACGATTTGTATCAATAGATGCTAGCTGATAAATGCCAGAAAGTGCTCTCTTCAGCAATAAGTAGGAAAAAAGGTGAAACAGATATCTTTTAGGTTCTTTTCTTGCCACTCCATCAGCTTGAGGTTTCAGGCAGTCCCGTCGCCAAGGGGGGGCTTTGGCGGGCTTAGCCCCCCAAATTGAAATACGAAACAGTATAAATAGTGGAGTTTTTGTCAAACATGAGAATGTCAAGCCCCCCGTTGAAGACTTATTTGCGACGGTTCTGGTTTCAGGTTATGACATTTAGCTTGACATTCTATAGACCTGCAACGCACACGCAAAGAATTTCACTTGTCCAACCAAGCTTGGTGAAAGGGTTTGGAGATGTTAAAGCACTCAATAATTACCAACTCAGGATGTTGACCCTGATAAATATGAAAAGGGCAAAGGACTGCATGGTGATATATCTGTCTTGAGCGATTCCAGGAATAACATTTAGAAGTTCTTTGAAAGAACTTTCCGTGCGATGGCTGAACCAGAGCTGCAGGCTTCCCAGTGCGGCTTCAATCGGGCAGCACCACAGACGAAATTTTCGATAAATATTGGGAATATGAAAATTATGCCTACGTTGTTTTCATCAACCAAAAAAAGCGTACTATCTGGTCCAGCAAAAACCTTTGGGGCTTTGCAGGACGGCGTTGCCGGCCATATGTTACAGGCCAGAAAAATTCTGGCCACGCCGATGTGCCGTTACAGGCTTAGCGTGGGTGAACAATTCCTCTGTGTGGATGCAGAAGAATTGTTCACAGGGGGTCAATCTCTGTGTGGATGCAGAAGGCCTGTAACAAGGGGGTAAATCTCTGTGTGGATGCAGAAGGCCTGTAACAAGGGGATAAATCTCACTGAATTTTTTTCAAAAACAAAACTTTTAGGTTTTACGAAATAAATCAGATCTTGAGCGAGGTTCTCTATGAGCTGCTTTTTTTAAACACATGTTAGGCTCTTTACAGACGTGAATGCTGGCCAGCATGAGAGTCGACCCATCCTTTACGAACAAAATAACATTTTCTGTATTTCCAGAAGCAGTGTTTTTTAAAAAGATGCAAAAAGCGTCTAGCACGTTGTGAATTCAGTTTTGAAGATCATTGTCGATCTAATTTCCCTGAATGAATAAAACACTCCCGCTGTATAAAATTTTCCATAATACTTCTTTCAGAAATACCATTTACTTCACCTCCCCAGGCCAATTGCAGATTAGGTGGCGGCAATCAGACTTGACTGGCGACGACCGTGTTTATCAAAATGTATGAGTAGAATCAGGGGTGCAAACGCAGCCCAAAAGTTTTTATTTGGTGAAAATCCGGGCAAAATCTCTGAGAACCTTTTAAAACTCCTTGAAAATCTGAGCAAAAATGGCGCCCAATGTGCTTTGATTTG
>Ga0210059_1005244_pt1 | contig 20879 bp, 12 predicted proteins | sample Ectturendosymbi2_FD_188042 | JGI IMG/M metagenome (GOLD analysis project Ga0210059, IMG submission 188042) | Ecteinascidia turbinata endosymbiont from Florida, USA - Sample 2 (SPAdes) (version 2) | ecosystem: Host-associated > Tunicates > Ascidians > Unclassified | place: Key West, Florida...
ATCATCTCTTGTTGAAGCGTCAAGCTGCTTAAATTGCCAAGTGTGACGCTTACGCACGTTTGTGGCACAAACAGTCACAATTGGTGAGCAAAAGGTCTGCCCGGAGTCGGAGTCGTTAAAATTTTCTGCGACTCCGACTCCTTAGGTTGAAAATCCTTCCGACTCCACAGTCCTGGTTGTAACAACAAAAATATGTCCTGTTAAGATATCAACAATACCAATTCGGCATCACCAGGGCTACCATCGCTATGTACCAAAAAATAAGGACGACCAGAAAAGAAATAAGATATAAGAAAAACGGAAGTTTCAAAACGAAATGAACAATTTAAACTAAACAATTTCGCGATTGTTGCTTCTTTACATACAAACAGTGAGCTTCCAATCGAACGCAATGAAACTTGAAGGGGGTGTTGCGATCGGAAATCCCGAGGGACAAGTGCGCAAAGCTTCGCACCGTGGCAGCAAGCAACAATAGAGATCACCCGACGAGATCACTCTATTATTGCTTGTTCGCGCCACATACATATATTTTTGTTCTTCGCGCACATCCCGTTCGTGGTGAATCACACAATCAACGCAACACCACCGGAGAGGTTGCAACAGGGGTTAAAAACAAACAATCAAAATCTCTGCAGCTGTCCAAAGCAGTCGTTTCATTAGCTAGTCTGCTGGATTATGTGGACAGAAACGACTTGACAACAGTTGGCAAAAAAATAACCCCTTGCTGGAACAAGATGAGAGATACAATCCCAACAAAGAAACCAGCCTGCAAAGACTAATGGGGTGGCAACAGCTCAGTGGTAAAAAGTGTCCGCCACCCAATTGGTTGAATGTTCGATCCACAGCCACTGAATGAGTTGCTGTAGCGCTCCTTGGGCAAGAACGTTCACCTCAACTGTCCCAGCAAGAAGCACAATTCAGTCTTCGGCCTGCTGCCAATTGCCGTCACCAAAATAAACAAAAAAACGACTAATTTCAAAACAAAGCCGAACCTTCTGTGTTTTGAAGATAGTGGTAAAAAAAGTAAAAATTGTAATCTTAAGAGAATTCTAACTGTCAGGGATGTAGTCAAGAGTTTAGGCATTTTGGATGATTGCAGCCGGAACCAAAAACTTTTAGATGAAGGAGCCAGAAATTCAGGTTCCGGTTCCACAGCCCTGGTCTGTGGGGCAAGAAAATTAACTTATTGCAGGGGGAGTATGAGTTAAGAAATGTACAACAACAAAACAGGAAGATTGAAACCTAAAAAGAAACCTTGACGCCAGGATTTGCATGCCACTTACGGATGACAGGGCTGTCAAATTTTTACATAATTCTTCTAATTTGTGTGTAGATCAAAGCTTTTCAAAAAAATTTTTGCATGTCCCACCATCCATCAAATATAGCATTTCGTGGCACCTCACTTACGCTGGCAAAATAAGGCAGTAGTACAACAAACACATTACTTTTCAGTTTTCACCGGGCCAAATCAGTTTGGAGCCAAAGCCAAAACCTTTCAGATGTCAGAGCCGGAGCCAAAAAACTTTAGATGCCTGGAGCCAAAGCTTGGAATTTGAGTTCCAGCTCCACAGCCCTGGTCAATACCACAACCCCTGAGACCGAGACATGGTTAAAGCTTCCAAACCGGGACTTGGGCAACAGCTTTACCAAGTTATATTGATAGAGCATTTAAAGTCACAAGACCGAGACACGCAGCCTTAGAGACGGAGACCTGGTCTGGAGACTGCATTGCCAAATTAATGAAGTGTTCTGGCAAACAATCTGGCATCTCTGCGGCAACAAATCAATGCTGTTAAATGCATCAAACACCAAAACGGTTTTCTACTCTGCAATGAGGGAGCGCCCTTGACAGATGGAGAGAGTGCATTAAGGATCTTTTGAACCTAGCCATTCTCACACCATTAGGTCCACAAGAGGTGCATTTACAAGGAAAGCCTAATCAGTGCAACCGAAGTTGCCTTAGTTATCAAGAGACTGAAAGCTGGAAAGGCTGAAAGTTGTGATGAAATCCGATCTGAAATGCTTGGATCCTTAACAGGGAAATACATGGCTAATTTGCATGTTTCAAGTTGCCTGGCGATGCAGAAGGCACTGAAAGATGGGAAAACTGGGGTGATCATCCCCATACACAGGAGGAAATGCACCATCATCCGAGGTACTTCCATTCTTGGACTCCCCAGGACCATGTGTACCAAATGCCTTGAGAAAAGAGGTCCTAAGATAACTGAACCTAAGCCAGAAGATACCTATTCCAGTTTCCACGCTGGTCGTAGCATCGCGGACGAAATATTCACTATCAAAAAAACTTCCGAGACATCTTGGGAGTATGCCAAAGATGACTATACTTATTTTGCAAAAGTACAGTATTGACGGCTACGTGCCACCAAGTCATTGCATTCCAACTCAGAAGTATGTGCCCGTGCTAACAGCGTAAAGTCAAAATCGTGCACTGCAGATGTTGGTCTCCTACAAGGGTATGTGCTGTCACAACTCCTCTTCGCAGTCCACAGGAATTGGATAGATATTCAAAGCTGATTCAACGAGTATGAGGCAACGATGGACAAGGCACCATAACAGATTATCAAGTTCAAGTACTTTAGTGTAGTACTCATGAGTGATGGAAGGTAGAACAAGTGATTGAAAACATGGATGGGTAAAGCAAACACAGCACTGGGAGAGCTTCACATAGTTCATCATGGTCACAAAACGCAAGCCTTCAGTTTTTAAATCAATTCTCAATTATATTCATGAACCTTGAATAATGACCAAAAGTGTGCTATCTCACATACAGTGCATATGGCAGACATGGGATTTTTGCAAAGAATGATGCTTTGGCAATAAACTGCGCAGTTGTGACATTCTTAAAAGCTCGAACCACTTCTCCTAATAGAGAGCTCTCAGCTACAATGGTTTGGCCATGCAACCAGGATGTTCCAAAAAAGCTTGGTGAGGTGAGCCCTGTTGGCTACAACACCCGGAAACTAACAAGAAGCTGACATATGATGACATGATTTTATTTCCAACATGGTTTGGTTGCGCCTTGGTGTGGAACCTGTTGAACTATAAGAGGTGGCTGAAAGCTGAGATATTTTGAGGCATCTTAAGGCTGCTGCCTCATTGTCCCAAGAGGACAAGCTGGTGTTAAAATTGAAGAGCCTTAACGTATGTCGCTAAAATACAAGCTTATTCATGGGTCTCAAACACGCATTTTGTGCAGCCTGCGATGCTTTTGGGGAATTTTCAAATATTTAACATTTAGGTTATTTATTCACCATGTTTAAAAGCGCTGGACCAGCAAGTGAACAAGTTCCTTTTAAACCAGAGGTGACAAACATGCGGCCTGCAAAGCATTCAGGCGAGACCAGCAGTCTTGAACTTTCTTCGAGCCGCTTCTAATCTTTGCGATGCGATATCAAAAGCTGATAGCCCGATTGAATTACCCGCATATCACGCAGGAATAATACAAACGTAGTACAAACCTTTTATCTAATCCAGGATTTAGCTGTTTAACCCTTTCGGTACTAACGGTACATGTATATACCGTATGGTATGACAAAAAAGTTGTGCTGCCCGCTTACTCAGCGATAACTGACAGTGGCCTGCGATAGCAAATAGGTACGTCACGCATGTTTTAAATGAATGTAGAGATGGCTAGAGATCAGTTGCCTAGAACTCATGATGCACTGTTGCATCAGTATCACAATGTGGTCCTCAGGTTACTTTATGAGTCTTCATTTGGCCCTCGGAGCAATTTGAGTTTGACACCCCTGGGCTAACTGAACAACACAGAAGAGCCTGAACATCACATGCCTAACAGTACACTTTTTGTAGGAACTACAGAAGCATGTTACTTTCCTTCTATTTGCAAACATTGACGATCACCACCAATCACTTTTAAGGACATCATCTTCACTCAGAAAAGCTAACGCGTGAGGCAAAAAGCATTATTTCCACGTACTGCGAATGACAGCCTGTGTTAGCGGTCCCTTGCTCCCTAATCATGCAAGACAGGAGTAAGCGTGAAAATGGCCAAACAAAGTTAAAGTGCGAAATTCAGCTAAGATTGGATGAAAATCTGTCACAGTTTAGCAACATTTAGGATCCCTTGCAGGTATGACTTGCTCCATACTGTCTGCTATGGTTGAGATAAAGTTAGTTGAGAAAATTTTACCTTGTCACTTGTTAGCATCAGCACTGTGAGTTTTGCAAAAATGGTAGTTTCATCATGAGCAGAAACGCTACTAATTATGCAAATCAAGGAGGAGCACACATTCCTGGTGTTCCCTTGGCCCAGACTACTGAACAGAAACCACTGTTAAACTAAATTTTGTGCAGTGCATCACGAAATGATTTGCATTTCTTCTAGAAAATACCTGTGTTTGAGAGTGTTATACATTTGCATGCTGCACGAGACTTGCTATGGGCTGTCTGTGGTTTGCATATATTTGTCGTAGAAAGGGAAACACTGAACAATTTTCAAAGTTCACAATGATTTTACTGCTTTAGAACAATTGTATGACAACACTGATAACTAAGCAATACTTACGGTATCCACATTTCTTGCACCCAGGCCGGAAAGTTTTATTCTGATTTGTCAGTCTTGCGACAATAGCTGCAAAACAATGTATTTTGATTTGCACATAATTAATCGATGCTATTTCTAGAAAGCATACAAAACAGCAAGCAGAGTCTATTTTTCCAAATGTGTTTGTGTGTACTTTTCATGCCAACTTGAATTTCCATGCTATCTGAGTGGAGTGGGATTATTGAGAAAGGATATTGTAAAACTTGAAGCTGGTCAATAAACCCAAAAAAGCAGATTTCATCAAAACCAGGATCAACTTTGTTAGGGATGTAGTCGACGTCTTGATGAGATATATAGGCATAATGAGTATGCTTTAATTTTTTGAGCAATTTGACGTAGAGCTTCCAAATGTCTCCGATCTTGCTTCATATTTGTGAAATTGTCATTCAGCCAGTCATTTATTCATGTCTTTTTGTCATAGTTATGCACTTTTGCTCAATTTTTTTGTTAATAGATATGTCAAAAAGATTTAGGCATGTTACTGATTTGCTGAAAGGTATGAATCATGCTATCACAAAAGACAACTCTGTCAAAAACAACAATTTACCAACTGTTATGGCATTTGCGGTTTGACTGGATAACTGAAATTCGGTGATAGCTCATGCGAAAACTTTGTCCCTCTGGGTATGTTGTGCGTATAAGCCGCAGGCAAAATATAGGCCATATTCCAGGTAAAAGAAGTGCGGCTAATAAGCGAGTATATACGGTAGTTTCTGCAAAGGTGAATGGTTTGAATTCATCAGCAAATAGCATCAGATTCTATTTGAATAAGACTGTAGGACTGAAGGTGAGTAGTGCTACTTGCAATTTATTTCCTATTTTAAAAAATTGCTGATAGAATAAAACTCACCTTGTGGAGACTAGAACATAGATATGTGCTAGTTTCAATCATTGCAAAAAGGTGAAAGCAGAGTCCAGTCTGCTGATTGCTTGAAAGCTTGCGCAAACCTAGAGCTTTCAGTGGTCCTTGCTTTAACACGTTGTGAGCTGGCGTATGGGTATATCATACTTTGATATCACGCATTAAACCTTTGATATCACGCATCATACTTTGATATCACAGGGAGGAAGACAGATGCCTTCATGTTGCGGCATTTCTCGAAATGCTTATTAAATCTGTCAACTTGACAGCAACCGCTGATACCCGTACTGGATGTGTTCGGCATGGGGTATGTCATCAAACGCCCTTCTCAGGCCACTGCAACAGAAATGCTGGCAAAGACCTATGACCCAACAAACTCCAGCTGAACACTGAGAGGCTTACTGCAGACAAGATCTCCGTCATTGAGCAGCTAGCCTATAAGAACGAGGCTTTCATCATCGTCCAGCAGGAGACCCACTGCACAACTGCAGACAAGCTAGTGATTCCCATCTTCTCACTAGCTGGGTCAATCCTAAGCAGGAATCACAGCCTTGCCACATTTGTCCACGAGGAATGGTCACTGGTCGATCAGTCTCCAGATCAATCAGAGACTGAGTGGTTGCGTGTAGACGCCGCAGGATACAAGATCGTCAACGTCTACAAACCTCCACGCTCGCGATTCACTCCAACGACCATCCCGATGTTCCCACACCCCAGTCTGCATGTTGGCGACTTCAATTGCCAGCACGTCAACTGGGGTTACAACACAACATCCCCGGACAGTGAGAGCCTGGACTCCTGGGCAGCATCCAACAACCTTGGACTATTGTACAACCCAAAGGAAACAGCCAGTTTCTTCTCTCGCCATTGGAATGTCAGCACCAACCTAGACCTGGCCTTCGTGAGCCTCGGCCAGGACAGCCGACTGTTGGACAGACATGTCCTAAGAAAGTTCCCGCGGTCATAACATCGGCCCTCCCTCATAACGCCACCAAGATTCAAGGTTCCTGCCCACTGTGATCCGGTGAAGCATTGGAACTTTCGCAAGGCTGATTGGAAGCGCTTTTGCTTTCTCACTGGTGAATCCGTCAAGAGATTGACACCTCCGGACACACCAGATATTGAGAGGGCATACCAAGATTTTTGCGAGAGCCTACTTTCTGCAGCTAAACCATGTATCCCACGTGGCCGCCGGAACAACTATGTGCAAGACCCTCTATCGCTCCTTTATCCGAGCCCCAGTGGGGACTGCCTCTGACAGATCCGCCTCATCCCTACTTTCTCGATTACAACAGAAGCAGGAGCGATGGGAGGGAGCTGTCAACTCCATCGACTTCTCGCACTCCAGCCGCAAGCCGTGGAGAACAATCAATAAACTTACTGGCAGATCTGGACGCTCCTCTTGCGCATGCCCCATCTCGGCAAATTCCATCGCCTCGCAATTTGTGAAGAACGGGGCACACAAGACTAGCGAATCACGAGCCCACCAGGCTTGTCAACAAACAGCTGTCCGACCTATGGAAGATTCTAACCCCTGAGGGTCACAGTATCTCCGCGAACCTTTCAGGCGGGAAGAGTTTGCTGCTGCCCTCAGGCGCTTGAAGCCAGGAAAATCTCCAGGACTGGATTCCATCTTCCCAGAGTTTATACTCCACGCCAGGTCGGCTCTCAAATCTTGGTTCTGCGACTTCCTCAATTCCTGCATGCGCTAACTAAAAATTCCAAAGATCTGGAAAAGAGCACTAGTAGTTGCAATCCCTAAGCCAAGAAGCCATTGGGGGACCCTAAGAACTATCGTCTTATATCTCTGCTGTGTCCCCATTAAAATCCTCGAGAGACTCATCTACGTTCATGTCGAAACAATCACCGACCCACTGCTCTCACAGGAGTAGGCGTGCTTCCAACATGGGAGGTTGGCCATAGATCAGGTCACCATGTGACACAGGACATCAAGGATAGCTTTTCAGCTAAAAAGAAGACCGGAACAGTTGTGTTTGTCAACCTCACAGCAGCCTACAACATCTTTTGGCACTGCGGCCTCACCTGCAAGCTGCTGCGATTGCTGTCTGACAGACACATGGTCCACATGATCATGGAGATGGTTAGCAATTGCAGCTTTGCCCTCACCACCAGAAATGGCCAAAGGGGCAGGTTACGACGCCTCAAGAATAGCGTCCCACAGGGATCTGTCCTGGTGCCCCTTCTGTTCAACATCTACACCTCTGACCTGCCAACCACCATCTCCAGAAAGTATGCATATGCTGACGACCTAACAATCATGCATGCTGATGGAGATTGGCTGGCAGTGGAAGGGGCGCTGAGCAAGGACATGGCAACACTAGCTGAATACCTCCAGACTTAGAAGCTAAAGCTCAGCACCGCAAAAACGGTGTTGGCAGTCTTCCATCTCAACAACAAGGAACCCAAACGTGAGCTGAAGGTCAACTTCAACAACGAAACCTTGCCATTCTGCTCAAAGCCCAAACACCTCAGAGTAACGTTGGACAGGTCGCTCACGTACTGCCGACACCTTGAGTCACTTCGCAAGAAGCTAACATCACGCGTCGCACTCTTGAAGCGGTTTGCTGGCTCTGGCTGGGGTGCTGGAGCAACAACGTTGTGAACAGCCACCCTTGACCTGGTCATTCGACTGCAGAGTACTGCACTCCTGTTTGGTGCCACAATGCTCATACCCGCCTTATTGACCCCACCATCAACGACGCCTTGTGAATTGTGACTGGATGCCTGCATCCCACACCAGTGGACAACCGTCCGATCCTCGCAGGCATACAACCTGCTGAGCATCGCCGCAGAGGAGCCACACTATCTCTAGGATGCCGTCATGGAGCCTGGACACCTGCTCCACTCAGCGCTCACCCATCCATCGGGTGCAGCTGCACGGTGCCTCAAATCGAGACACCCATCTGTGCCCGCCACACAACAACTCATCAGTTTTTCTGACAACAACAACATACATTCGATGCAGTGGGCAGATCATCAATAGAACGCGGAGTGGGCGGACAACCCCACAAGACTCTGCACTTCAATTCCAGACACCGGTACATACACACCCTGGAATGACCCTTCCAAGAAGAGCTTGGGTCCGGCTCAACCGCCTCCGCACCGGTGTCGGAGGTTTCCGCTCCTGCCTGTACAAATGGGGTATGGCCTCCTCTGCGCCCTGTGAGTGTGGCGCAGAACAAACCGTAGACCATGTCCTCCACTGTCCTATCCATCACCCCCCTCACGGACTACACGGCCTGACGGTTCTGGACGATGAGACAACCGAATGGCTGCTCAACACCTGCCCCGACCCCGATATCTTGGCAGGCTAGCAGTGGATAAAAGAAGAACTCGCTTGAACGAAAGAAGAAGGCACATTAAATCGCTAATTTCACACCACTTTGCAACTCCATAACTTGCCAGTCGATTGTGCCAGAGATCTATCCAAATGCTTAAAAGAATCAGTGAGTCTTCTGGTTTGCAATGAAAAATTTTTTTTGGGGTTTTAGGTTTTTTGTGGGTGACATCATAAGTGGGTAGGTTTTTGGCTAAGGTTACTTGGCCCTGGGCCTTACCGATAGATGAAGTTATTTCACTTAAGTTTTTATTGGCAACTAGGCTAAAATCTGAGTATTTTGAGCCTTTGATCAGCTTTCTAGTGTTTCTGGTTCGTGAGTTCGGGTAAAAATAAAAATTTCTGTAAAATTATAAATTTTTGGTAAAATTATCAATTTTATGTTTTTTTGGCCACTACTTTTGAAACAGAAATGCTAGAAAGCCAATCAAGGGCTCAAAAGACTCAGATTTAGCCTAGTTTTTAATAAAAAGTTGAGGGGAAAACCTCAATCTAGCAATTGGGCCTGGGGCTAGGTAACCTTAGCCAAAATGGCCAAGAACCTACCCCACTTATTACGTCACTCACAAAAATCCGGAATCCAAAAATTTTTTTCATTGCAGACTCGAAGACTTGCCAAATTTTTTTGAGGGTTTGAATTGCTCTAACGCAATCAGCAGAGGAGTTATGGAGTTGCAAAGTAATAGCTTTGAGGTGGCTTACGTGGGTCTTACAACCCTTGGTAAAACCAGCCAAGAGCCAATTTGCATTAAAGACTGGCACAAAAAGTGTTTTGCTATCATTGCAACATTCACAACGTATGAGCCTGCATCACCAGAAGGTGAGTGCCAAGATTTTTAACAAGAATTGCAGTATAATAAATTCAGTTGGATGTACCTTCTTCATTGCTTGCCATATTGGTCCTGTCAATTGTAGGCTTCAAACACAAAAAATGTAGGCAGGATGATATTGCTAATAAATGAACACTGTTTAACGTTGTATTAAAATAAAGCCTTTAACTCATTTGCAAAATCAGATTTGTTCTGTTATTCAAGCTATGTTACATACAACCTTAATTCACAAAAAAATTTTAGTTAGCATTAAAAAGTACAGAAAAAAATTATTTGGAACTTAAAATGGGTTACTTTTTAATTTATGTTAGCTCAGACACATAGTCCATATCACATGAGTTAAAAGATCAGAGGAATAGGGTACAAAAATGGGCGCTACTATAGTTTGAGGCCTACTGCCATATGTCACCCACGCAGGTGCAGCCCGCAGTCTACCGTGTTACCACATTGGTCAGTTTCCATTCAATGTTTAAAGCCCAGGTTGGATGCAAAAAAAACAACAGTAACTGAAGAGAATGTGAGGTGTTGGTTGTCAACTGTTACAGTCTCACCTTCATCATTTTTGCTGGAAGGTGATGATCGTGTAATTAGAAATCCTAGCGTATGTACAAATTAAGTGTGCATGGAAAAAAATAAATATATGAATGGATATTGCTGCGATAGACCTCATGCTATAGTAATAATGGGAGGTAGATCTCACGCTATAGTAGCACCGAAAAATGCTTAAAAACATCACATCACAAGGAAGGGGTTAGTTCATTCATGTTGTCACTACTAACAAGCAACAAACACTGAAACAGAACATGAGCTACTATTGCATTTTGGGCATTGTCACACAGAAATGTTGCATAGTGAGAGAAATCGAGATTCATAAAATGCATCAAACAATTAGAGTTAATAAAATGATAAGATATAGATACACATTAATAAAAAAACACATACCAAGTGTTTCTAATGAAGACATCAAATATCCTGAAAAAATAGGTAACTTGATGATACCAGAGTAGACTGTGTGTACTTGCAAAACTGGCAGGCATGCAATGGGCATGAAACAGTGTTTTTGTCTGTAGTAGACACTGAGAAAAGATGCCCCTGAGATTGTTTTCTACACAATAATGAGATTTCATTTGCCTGTGAATGTCTTTAATATCATTGATCAGCAAGCACTAAGTGTTTGATATGATTGGCAAATTTCATACTTACTTCATTTGGGGAAAAATCTAGTGTGGCGGGATGTTACTTTTAAGGAAAGCCTACAAGTCTTGTTGCAATTGCAAACAATTTAATGTTTAACAGCATAATCACAACAAATACTGAGAAAGCATTTATTGAAAGCCACTGAGGCTACAGGCCAAACACACATATATTATCTGCAAAAAGTAGTTTATTCATAACCACATTGACATTTTCCGCAGTGCATCCCACTCTGGCTGAGCCAAGCTGTACTGAAAGTTCAGTATAGAATAAAACAATCATACAAGTATTGCATTGCCAAATTGAACCTCAAGACCATTGTCTGTAAATTATGAGATACATCTGCTATTGAATTTGTCTATAAAGCAGTAATCACATTACACCAGGTTTTAATTAAACCAATACATGCCAATAACTACATTTCATACCATGAAATATAATATAAATTTCCCATGCTGAAGTACCAGAGTCTACTTTGACACACTTTTTATTGATGGTAATTATGCATAAGTAATAAGTATTGCTTTTCTAATAAGAAAAAAATATACAGCTTTTAATGTAATTATACACTATTTCCTTTTCCTGGTTGGAACTGACAGTAAAATCAAACCTTGATTTTCACATCAGGTGGCAACACGCGCCCGAACGTTTCTCAGTTTTATCCTTAAAAAAGCAATTTCCCTAAGAAATCCCCACATTCCTCAAAGCCCAGATTTTTCCCAAAGGTTGCTGAAATACCCAATCTAGGGACAAATACCTGATATAAGTGGGAACGCTGTTCAATCCCTCTACAAAAGCGGAAAGTCTACTACCTTCAGTATAAAAAATCTGGGCACTTTTGTGTTTAAGTTTTTTAGAGTGATGTCATAATTGGGTGGGGATTAGTGGCAGATCCAAGGGGGAAAGTTTGGGACAACTGCTTCCCAACATTAGTAGCACCCCTTTGCTATAAATGCACCCCCCTTTTGGTGTGTATGAAAGTAGAAACAGAGATCGAAATATACTCTAAAAACTAAACAATGCTTTACTCTTCATTGAACGTCAGGATTTACGTACTAGACTTCACCCAACCTCTTATGGAATAGCATCAACAATGCAATTGTTTCATAATAATACCACTGTTTCGTTATTTCTTTGCCGTGTAAGAACTCTCCAGTCTTACGTTAGGTAATCACAAATGCAGTTGCTTAATACAGTTCTTGACTTGCCGCTGGGCTGAACAAAATGGTATGTTTCAGTGACAAGTTTATTGTTGTAATGCCTGATGACATCCTTGGATGGAAAGGCAGTAACATGGATAAGAATGCAATATGGAGAACTTATAACTGACTCAAGATTTTAGAAATCTCCACAATAAAAAAAACAATTTCAGGGCTGTTGCCAGTGCAGTTGATGAGTCCACAGTGTGTTTGCATCATAGAATTGCAACGTAAAAGTGTGTGTATGAGTTTCTTGATGGAACTAAGCCTCTGACTGAATCATAATGCAGCGTGTAAAAAACTACAAATGTAGCTACATCAGCGTTAGGAAACAACTTACCGCTATATGGCAAAATTACATTGAGCATGCTCGATCAGCTCAAATAATTATGACCTAACAAACCAATTGTGCAATACCACACTCCAACAAATCAACATAGCACTGATTACAACATGGCACGCCTCAACAAACCATGGTACTCAGCACTAACCATAGGCGTATGGGGACCTTTGGCTTTGGGGGAGGGAACAATTTTCGATTATCCCTAATATTTACCCCACTACCAGGGTTTACCAGAATTCCACCCAGTCTTTAGTCTGTCCACAGGCACTTATTTTAGGTGGGCGTTTATATGGTGCTAATATTTGAGTTAAATACCGGTACTATTTATACCTGTCACCTTCCACGGTATGTCCAACATTATACTGAGTTTGAATACTATTTATAGTTGTCGCCTTACACCAGTGGTCAGTAAAACTTTTTTTATCACAGCCCAGATCACCTTCAACAGCTATTGAAGGCCTACTACATTTGAAACCACTAGAACAAAACACACCAGACAGAGACACAGGCAATATGCAACTGCCATATAATAGCCCAGGCGGTTATTTGGTTCACATCTTATTTTCCTAATTTGTCTTTTTTCCAATTAACGGCCCAGAGCGGACTTCCGGAAAACCCAGGTATAAATAAAACGAATAGGAAAGCTTAGTACGGTGATAATTCTGCTTCAGCAAATTTCCTAGGCACCAGAGATGAGCGGAGTCACATTTTTGAGACTCCGACTCCACTCCTGCTCCGAAAAATTTTGAAAGATCAACTCCAACTCCTGTTAACATTCCGAAAACTTCCAAGTAACTCATATTAAAAAGATACTGTCTATCTTGCCTCATGAGGCAGAATATATGTCGTGGCTATTTTATCTTTGATAAAACACAAATGGTTGAAATGGTGACATGACTAGCACAATACGGAGAGACACAACATGTTGAGGTTTAAAGTCATGGCTTAGCCTATTCTTTACACAACGTGAACAAACAGCCACTAAAAGCTTGCCCACATTTAAATTAGACATTACAGTCAGCTATGTAGGTCATGCATTCCAAACTTGTCATGTGATCACTTCAAACAAATGGTTGCAGCTACAGACAAAATAACTTCAGAACTGATTTTGCCTCATGAGGCAAAACAGATGCTGCTTATCAAATGAAATATACACCTTGAAACTATAGGGTCTACTGTAGTTAAATTATGAAGTGGAAACCATTAAAACACTAGAGTAGTTCAAGCTTCAATATAATTAACCAGACAAATGACAAGTATTTGGAGTGTTAATTTTCAATTTTTACAAAAGACTCATTTTAAATCTGACGTCAGGAGCTGATCACCTGTTCACAAATATTGAATCATACTTTAACCATGTGCTCAGATAAAGCCCTGAATTATGACTGTACCACACCAAGCCATTAACATGAATGTGCAAGCAAATTGTACAAAAAAACTTAACAAGATGAACATTTACATCACGCATAATTTAGCCAACAAATGCCTTTCGAATTTATCATAGGCAATAGAGATGCAAAACAATATAGGTTGTCTTTAAAGCTGCAATTATCAGGGCAAACATCCAGCTTTGTTTAGTACGGCTCCAAAATGTGAGCAGAGATTGGCCTATGCAAGCGGTGGCTGCACCAGAAATCTGCACAATGCAAATAAATATTGCATTGTACTACTGCACATTCGTTACTTACTTCAAGTTCTAACCATCATCGTCAAATCCTGTTAGGCCTACAGGTATAGTGAATAAGTCATTGCGGCACACTGTCACTTCTCTATAATCTGTTTTGTTAACCATTGTTTTTTGTCATGTGTCTTGTGTTATTGCCCACATCATTAGCCCAACATTCTCATAGTTACAGCATGGATTCCGAAATTCCCGAACTGCATTGTCACTAACACACTATATTTTGCATGCTGTAGGCCAGTGCTTTTCAACCTGTGCGACAGTACACACTAGTGCAGATGAGACAACCGCGCTGTGCGAACTCTTTTTTTTGTCTCCGCATCCGATCCTGTTGGGTAAATTTTGAATCCGCATCCAGTCCAACTCCACCACTACCATGATAATGATGCAAGTAATCCGACTCTTGTTTGACTCCGCATCAATGAAAGTCATGCATATTCTACATAATATCAACTAAGTGAGGACCATTTTATCTACTTCACTGTAATTTGTAAACACTCCTCTCACAACTTATTATATGCTTAACTTAAATTGATGGCAGTGTCTATATTGCCGCCAAGATGCCAGCAGCAACAGGCTTGGCAAAAACAAAGTAAACATAAAAAAGCCAAAGCCTAACCTTAGCCTTAACCTTAACTGTAGCCCTAATGCCAACCCTAATGCTAACCCAAAAGCTAACACTAACGCTAACCCAAATGTTAACCCTAAACCTATTACTTAACACCTAAGTGTGAACTTTGGAAAATTTTGAAAAAAGTAAAAAAAAGGGAAGTCACCAAGGTGAGAGTCGAACTGAAAAGCAATGGCATACTAGACGTGAAGCATTAACTGCTGTGCTATGAGCAGCACACCGGTTGCATCACAAACTGACCTTTTTATTTGAATTGCGTCATGACACGAGATTGAATGTTCGACTAGCGACACAATAGCTCCAGCCTATCTGTTCTGCCAGAATCTTGGCAGTAAAATAAACACTACCTAAATTGATATCAAAACATATGAAGCATTGAAATAGGCCAGGGGTCTCTTACCTATATGGCCAGCAGGCCAAATGCAAATCCAACCCACAAAACCATTTCATTCAGCCTGGAAAAACATTTTGTCAAATATGAAATTATGATATATATCAACAAAGAACTTGTTAGTTTAGAATGTAACATTAAACATATCCCAAAACAATGACATATAATCGATGTACAATCATCGCTCGTGAATGAGTAGCCTAAACAAAGTCTTGCCAAATGTCACTTTTCCCACTAGCAGTGAGGCTTTTGTGACAGCTTTCCATCCTTTAGCAGCTTAAGCACAGAGTTGTGTGCTGTCATACACTACTTGAGACTACTAGTTAGGCTACTGTAATAATGCAGTGTTAAGCTTACTAAGTAAAGTAGGCTACCTAGTAGCCTACCTGAACTTTTCAGCACTTCCTCCTGGAAAAATCAGCCTAAACAACATGTAGAGCTCTTCTGCCATTAGCTGTACCAAATTGGTTGAATTGCTCACATGACAAAGACTATACTAGCGGATCATCTTTGCCATATAACCTAATTGCAAACCTGTGTCTGGTTTTCTAAACCTTAAAATAGTAGCTTACATCAAAATTTCCTCATAAAAAGAGTCGTCTCTATTAGCCGTGCTGAAACAACGATGCTGAGAGCCCAAACGACAACCACTTGCACAGCAGGAATTCCAACTCAACCAGGGCAGGTTCATTGTACCCACTGCCAGTGCCATGAACTCAGTGTTATAAATACAGTAGACAAAGCCGGATACACTACAGTTGGAAAAATAACCATGGAAAAATAACCACAGCAGAGCTATACCTCTAATGGCAAAATACACTCTACTTTTCTGCTTTTCCGATTGCAAGTGCATAACATGTGATGTTCTTTTTATAGACTGGGTCACAGAATGACAGGGTGTTGTTTTTGTTTGGAAATGGTTATAGGTCTGCTGGTGGTGACACGATTAGAATAAACACTGAGTTTGTCACGTTATCAGCACTGTCATGGTAGCAAAGTGGACGTGTTTTACTGTGTGAATTGTTTTCGCGTTGACTCTTGCTGTGATCAGGCACCTTTCATTTTGGTAGTAGTGGTTGCACTTTTCATGGTGACAGTTTTTATTTATTTAAAAAGTTTCCAAACTTTTCTGTCACGATTTACAGTTTAGGTTTAGGTTTAAGGGTTAGGTTTATTATGTTTCCACCAAGCGCAGTGCAATCTACTGCACACTTGTCACGGATTAAATAAGTTTCAAAAATGAAGGTCCACTGGAGGACCTATTCTAAGCACTGCCTGTTTGTTTTGTATTTAGCCGATAGCCAGTGTCGCATTCGGATACGGATGGATATCGGATACTAAATTTCTGAAATTTTCGGATAAGGATTGGATACACAAACTCTTCGGATATGGATCAGTACTTGAAAAATCAATATCCGTACACCTTAGTTCAGAACCAAGCTTGCACATCTTTTTTCAGTTCGAGCCCATTTTGTAATTGGATGCGAGAAAAGTAATATTTTCTAAAAAAAAACAAAGCATCATAAGACGATCGGTGCATTGATTGTTGTACCGGATCCGGTTTCTGGAGTCCGATCCGGCGGTATTATGAGAATTTTTTGGATCCGGATACGAATTGGAAATTATTGTTGATCAAGCCGGATCCGGATTATCCAAAACGTTTTGAACACTTTTTACTTTTTTCACGTTTTGTTTTTTCCTGCGAAAATTTTTTTGACAACTTGAGATCTGATGTTGGGTGATGTGATTTATGTTATTCTGCAATTAATCACGCATGGTTGACTTTCACACCGCAGTCGTGAGGTGACGTGAGTCACCTGTGCCTATTGCCTTGTCAGCTGTGCCTATTGCCTTGTCAGGCACGTAAGCAAAGTTGGTGTGCTTTTCGCACCAAGCAAGAAACCAACAATCCAAAAGCTGTCTAATGTGTCTAGTCTATGTGCTCTATTTGAATAAGGACTGAGGATGCGTAATTTTACGTGAAATCGATTTCCTATTAAAAATTTGCTGATCGATTCCTTGCTTACACCCATCGTGAAAAGTACATGATTGAATAGAGATATGTGCAAGTTTGAATCATGGCAAAAAAACGAAAGCAGATGGCAGTCGATTGGGTCCTAGAAAGCATACAGAAACACTAGTGCTTTTAAGCGTATTCAGTCAGTTGTTGGTTGAGATTGGGTTGGCCAACACTAATTAGTGTGATGGATTCTTCAATGATGCAAGTGCTTGTTAAATGTGACAAGGTTTTTTTTTTTTAAAGTAAACATGCTATACTATAGTATAAGTGCAGTGTGGGAGCAATTTCATCTTATACATTCCAAAGACAGTGAAAGTCCATATTCTACAGGACATGTGAAATGTGTCAGAGATGAGCGGACTGTGAAATTTTTCAGTCTGAGTCCAATCCTGATCAGATAAAATTGAATCCAATCCAGTCTTGATCTGCAGAATTTTTTTAAATCATCAGTCTGATCCAGTCCTGCTCTGCCAATGTAAAGTCATTTATTTTTATTTTGCCTCATGAGGCAAAAGAACTACTCGAGCTATTTTGCCTTTCGCCAATTACGATTGGTTGAAATCAAATTACTTCCAGCAGTGCCTTTGTCTCATGAGGCAAAATAGAAAGCACAGCCTTTCGGCATTTCCAAAATTTAACAAGAAAGTGTCTATTAGGCATCAGAGGAAAAAGCACTGCTGGAGTTATTTTGCTGTTAGCAAAGTCAAATTGCTTGGATTGGTCAAGTGACAATCACAATACACTTTGATTAGCGTAAGGTCCTTGTGACATGACCTAAAACCCTAAATCTAAAGGTAGAGTCTATTGTCTCGGCCTATATTCTGTCGGCAACAGATCGGCTGGAGCTATTGTGCTGGCGGTCGATGATTCGGTCTCATGGCATGACGCAATACAAACAAAATGGCCACTTTGCCAGGAAAACGCTGTCCTGCTCATGGTGTAATGATCAGGTGTTATGGCTGCTATGCGAATGGTTTGCGGTTCAACTCTCACTTTGCTGACTTTCGTTTTTTTTTCTTTGCTTTTTTCCAGGCTCCGCTTAGGTGTCGTGTTTGGGGTTAGTGTTGTTAGGTTAGAATTAGGGTTAGGATAGCGTTAGCTTAGTGTTAGGTTAGGGTTAGGACAGCGTTAGCTTAGTTTTAGGTTAAAGTTAGCTTAGTGTTAGGTTAGCTTAGGGATAGGTTAGGATTAGGGTTAGCTTAGGGCTACAGTTAGGGTTAAGCTTAGGGTTAGGCTGTAGGTTTATCTTTTAGTTATATTTACTTCTTTTTTACCAAGCGTTTTTCTGCTGCCATCCTGGCGGCAAAATAGACACTGCCAAACCTAAAACCAAAATTTAAACCTTAACCAAAAACCTAAACCCAAAATTCAAACAAACGCAAAACCTGAACCTAAAAGTTGAACTTGAAACCTAAAGGTAAACCCTAAACCGACATTTAAACATACACCCTAAACATAAACCCTAAAATTTTTGAAAAAGTACATTAAAAGCACTCTTATCAAAGGTGTAACCTCTACAAGCTATGCCAAAGGAAATGGTGAGAGCAGAACCAAGGAACAATCGCACAGCAGACATGGACACGAACCACTCAACTATGTTAAAGTTGCCACTAAAACGCAACGTTATGTGTGAACAACGGTGGATACAGTTCGAATTGCAACATAGTACCAGCAGATTTTTATGACAAATAAAACAGCCACAATAATCGAAAACATTGTTTTATTCGACGTTTCGGCTTATGCGTAAGCTTATGCGTAAAATAAGGATTATGCGTAAAATAAGGATGCAATTTAGAGCATTCGTACTGTGTTGTGTCATGTAGACCATTATGTGTTTGCGTCATATAGACTATTATGTGAAAGCGTCATATAGACCATTATGTGTTAAAAAGCATCTTTTTTTCCTGCTGCTTTTTAACACATAATGGTCTATATGACGCAACATAGTACGGATGCCCTAAATTGCATTCATATTTTTCCTTTAACTGTCGCATTTCGTTTATTCCTGATGATGGCTTACGCATAAGCCGAAACGTCGAATAAAACAATGTTTTCGATTAATGTGGCTGTTTTGTTTGTCATAAAAATCTACAGCAACTCCGTGCATAGTTTGCCAAACTACCAGCAGAGTTTTTGCATTTGATGGCAAAATATACCTACCATTTAGCAAACCTGTGAAATCGGATCACAACTAAAATTTTTGATATTTTCAGAATAATCACATTAAAACAACAAAATTTTCCCAGTCCGATCCAGTCCTGATCCGCCAATTTTGAAAAAAAATGTAGTCCGATCCAGTCCTGATCCGGTCAAAATTGCCTTCAGTCCTGATCCATGCTCATCTCTGAAATGTGTGTCATGCAATTCACTGATGTAAAACATGATTTGTCAAGAAGTGGAATAACTCATTTACACAGCAGCATAGGTAAAGATGCAACATGCCAGGCTAAATCCAAGACAGCATACCAATCATCATCATCAAGCTTTTTGCAGCAACACAAACTTGGTTCATTTTTTAACCTAAATGTAAGATACCTGGTCAACCAAAAGAAAATATGTGTGTTGCTGGACTGCACTTTTTTTAGTACTTGCTTTTTTTTAGTATCACTTTTTAGTACTTGCATTGAAATTGGTGCTGCTGCACTTACAACCTCTCCAGTAGTGTTGTGTTGAATGTGTGATTCAACACAAACGGGATGTGTGCAAAGAACAACATATATATACGTGGCGCGAACAAGCAATAATAAGAAAGATTGCGACGCATGATCTCTATTGTTGCTTGGTGCCACAGTGTGAAGCTTAACGCACTCGCTGCCCGGGCTTTTCCGATCACAACAGTGCCAAATGTGCTATGTAGCAATGTCACTGTTGATACTATTCTGCCATCAAGATCAACCATAAAAAGGAAACTTGATGACAGGTGCAAATTGGCGAAAGCTAATTTAGCAAAAGAGATGCATTGCTAATTATGGACTAGAACTGAGTAACCACACAGTTTTAGTAGAAGAAAACCAATTTTTCCTCTATTTGACATTTCTTATAATGATGAAAAGTGTAATTTGTTTCTTTAACTGAAATGTTAGTTTTATAAAATTAGATGAAACTCTTTTTTGCTTGTTGAACCTCATATAGTTATCCAACTTCTCATATCAATTCTGCTAGTGATATGTTTTGCTTTCTTACCTTCTTTTCAGTGTTTGCAGTCTAACCAAAAATAAACACACAATTAAGACTTTGTTTACAATGCGTAATGTCCTTCTTAATTGTAAACAATATCTAAAATTGAATTGAAAGTGTTGTACAAATATGCAAATCCCTAACTACAATTTGTTCATATTGATTCCTTAAGCAAAACTCACTTTTATTTGTTGTTGTGATTATTTATAAGCCTCAAAGTGAAAATTTGGAAACACAACTCATGTGGGATGATGTGCAAATAATTCCTTGCTAGTGTTCAAATCTCTTTGTTCTTTTACATTCCTATTTAACTTAATCAGAACCTACCTGGAGAAGAACCCAAGAACCAATACTTTGCTCTAATTCGATTTGCAGAAGAAAGCTGTAAAAACCCTTAAATATGACTAAATTAAAACTGTTACGAACTTGCGCGCGGCTTTAGCTCGCTTACCGCATAGTCCCTCTTGTGGCGGTTTTTTGTGCTTGCTGGTTGGGAGCACTGGGTGTGGCGGAAACGCACGAGGTTTCGAGGAGGGAATTTAAAAAAGTTAATGTATAGGGCTGGAGAAGGCATATTTTTTGGTAACGGTTTCCACCGTGCTTGTTTG
>Ga0210059_1005246_pt1 | contig 20878 bp, 10 predicted proteins | sample Ectturendosymbi2_FD_188042 | JGI IMG/M metagenome (GOLD analysis project Ga0210059, IMG submission 188042) | Ecteinascidia turbinata endosymbiont from Florida, USA - Sample 2 (SPAdes) (version 2) | ecosystem: Host-associated > Tunicates > Ascidians > Unclassified | place: Key West, Florida...
TTAGTTTTGTGTATTTGATTTAATTAATTTTCTATTCAACTTGAGGCACACGAAGACAATTAAAATATTAATGTGTGAAAACAAACTGAAGCCAGAGCTGGAGCCAGAGTCATGAAAAAAGAGAGCTTCAGAGCCACACTCATGAAAACCAAGAGCACTGGAACTGGAGCCATGTTTATGAAAAGAAGTGCTCCGGAGTCGGGACTTTGTCATTTTTGCGACGGATCCGCAGCCCTGAAATAATTGACACTGTAGCCAGGCACATAGACGATCCAGAGTAAATATTGAACAGATAAATTGCTGTAGCAACAACCTCCAACGATTATCATGGTAAATTAGAATTTGCAAGAAATCAACAAGTCATAATAGTAGGCTCCTGAAGTTAACTCAATGATCAATTAGTGCAGTGGTTTCCAAACTGGGGGTAAATTACCCCCGGGGGTAATATGCAATTCTTCAGGGGGTAACGCGGAACCAAAATCACAATGTTGTTCTGTATTATGAGCGATCACTGCAAAAGAAACTTTTGAACTGCAATGTGAAAAAAATTTATTGAATCGCTACCTTTTTTGTGAATCACTGGATTAGTGGTTGAGGATTTTCGCCACTTTTCGCCCCCTCACCCATCAAAATCTCTCCCAAGGGGGCGATTCCGCCCACTTTGGGAACCACTGGTTTCGAGTAATTTTTATCTCTGATTCTACTTCCATAGGGCACCAAAAAGGGACGCATTTATGACAAAGGGGCGCCACAGACGTTTGGAGGAGGCAGTTGCCCCAAACTGCCCCCCTTCTGGATCCGCTGTATTTTGTTAGCGGCATAGTAAAAAAAACGTGCGTTGAATCAAAACAAGAATACAAATGTAATTGCTTACAGAAATGCTGGAAATTGTCCTTAATCCCAAAATTTTGCCCCCCCCCCGAAATCGGGGGCCCTAGGCTTAAGCATTTTTAGCCCAATGGTAAATCCGCGCCTGCCTAAGCCTCTGAGATACTTTCGCGTACTAGCATGATTCGCGTTTAATTCGCAACCCTGGTAGTGATGTTTACATTGCTAGAAAACTTTGGGGGGACAAACCTACGACCTTATTGCAATATTGGCAAAATGAGGGGCAAATTACGGAAATGATATATTTTGCGAATAGGGTTGCCAGATGCGTTTTTCAAAAATACCGGCCATTTTCTTAACAGTGGCAGATGTAGGTGGGTTCTAATTCGTAAGTGCATATTAAATGGTGCGGGATTTTCAAATAAAATTTTGAAATAAGAACGCTTTTTTGACAATGCATTTATTTTTCGAGTAATTTTTTTTCAATTTCATGAAGCTCCCAAATACTTGATTTGAAAATTTTTCAAACTGTGCTCAAACGTATGCTTTGTGAGCAGAGTCTACTTTAAATAAAAGACGCTAACTTCAGTGTTTTCTGTGAACCTAGGCGTTTTCTTAAACTCTCAAAAATCCTCTTTTACATGTTGCATATCAATTTCTGAAGTGAGCATCATTCCGTACAGTTTCATGCTATGTGCTTTTCTATGGTAGTATTGCTTGTATGAACACCATAACACAACCAATAAGTTCTTGCATACAACATTCACTTCAGTTTACAACAAGCATTTTCTAGCTCACATGAAACTTCAAAAAATTCGCAGTACCTTCTGGACCACTAAGACTAGCTGGAAGATGACCTCCCGGTTGCGTCGCTAGCCTTTGAGCTAAATATAGTGCGCTGACGAAATAGTGTGTCTGTTTAATGCAGCTGGCATGTTTGTGAAAATAAATTTTTTGCTATTAATATTTAAAAGATTAACGTTCCCTATTAGCACTGCAAACGACAAAAATGTTAGTTTCATTGAAAACTCAAAAGAAATGAGGCGACGCCAAATTGTTGTTGTTAGAACACTAGGTATTCAAACACAGTCTTTGACTTTGGCAATGGTAACAATAAGTGTTTCCAATACACGCAAAAAGTGCAAACAGTTTGCGTGACAAAGTAAAGTCAATTACTTCGGGCCGCTTAAATTTGCCTACATCGTATTTTACTGCAAGACCCATGATAGAAAATGAAAAACAAAACCTATTTTAGTTTGTGAGTGTTTGATTCTGATGTTCAAAGTACTTTATTATTCATTATATCTTTAACAAGCACAAAGCATGATCTTCTTTCATTTCAAATTGGTGTGAGCAAATTTGAGAAGTGGAAAGGGCGGCACTTTTGTGTTCGGCCCCGGGCGACACTTAGCCTCGCTACGCCACTGAGTACAGTAATTCAGATAACAACCCCATCTAAGCCGGTTTCGTGATTAATTGCCTAAAGAAATGCTAATACAGATCATGTTTGGGTGGCAGAGGATGGTTTATATGACTAAACAAAGGAACAGGGAAAATGGAGAAACAATGAGGATTGTTAAGTCACAAATAATACATTGCCCTTATTTTGGCCTGTATTTGGCCGGCCTTAATGAACTTTGCTGAAGGAACTGTCTTGACAAGAATCACTACTAAATTCAGTATAATTTGAGAAGTTCTACGCTAGTTCTTTTTGCAGCTACTGCAAGATACGTATTTTACGTATTTACGTATTTTCAAGATGCGTATTTTCAAAATACCGGCTTCGGGCACTGATTTTTAAAATACTAGCCTCTGCTAAATTTTCAGTAAAATATCGGCCGGGCCAGTGAAATACCGGCCATCTGGCAACCATATTAGGAGACCATGGCCCAAGTGTCCCCCTTGCTACGCCCATGGTGGTGGTATAGCAATTGGAAATGTACAGTTGTCCAATATCTAGCACTGCATTTAATATGAAAACATATTAATTGTGAGAATTGGGCTTGAATAGACATAATTACGATAAAAAATTGTGATAATCAATTCAAATTTGGTCAGTTCCTAAATAAAATGTATTGCTACTAAAATCCATAAGATTCTCACTAGAACCACTAAGCAACATAGATCGAACCAAAAACAAAACACAAGATCTTTTGCTAAATACTAGCAGTGGCAACCGTGTTATGCATATCGCAGGCTACAGACCAGCGCAAGAATTCGACTCAAAAGAACATGACACGAATCAGTCACATGAATGAGCGACATTTATGTGCACACTGATTCGATTAAGTCAAATCAACCAACACAATTATCAACAATCATGATAATTCAGATTGCATAATAAATCTGTACATTGTGTCTACAGATAATCATGGTCGTAGTCAGGGTCACATTTTTACCGAGGAGAATATGCTAATTGCGTCCCCATTTTACCGAGGCGAATATGCTAATTTTACTAAGAAGCAAAACAATGTTGAAGCATTTGTAAATTTTCATATTTGCCCTTCAGCAAGTTGGCTAAACAGCCAACCGCAGCATGTTAATATTCGTGTAGGTCTATGCTGGCTGATTGAATGCGTAACCGAGACCTTTTGGTTGACTGGCCGGGACTCCGGGACAAAGCCTTTAAACCGGGACTGTCCCAGCTAAAACGGGACGTATGGTAAGCCTACGAATGTTCTTAAATATAATTTATGGAGACCTACTGTAACATCTTGCCCTTATTTAATCTAGGCTGGTGGTATCTCTAGTGGTTGCAACACAGGGTAGCTGCAGTCCTGCTCTTCTTGAAATAGCCTCACAATAAAATATGGTTTGATTTAACATTACAAAAATGTTTTGCGACAGCATTCTAGAAATTTCACCGAGGTAAGTGTCTCATTTGCCTCAATGTAGCTACGGTCTATAGATAATCCAGTGATAATGTCAATTTTTCTTATTTATTCCTTGGTTTTATTCTGGGGGGTTTCCAACAGTAATGTAACAATGAAAGTTGTACAACTACATTATTTTTATCACAAAATATTTGGGGACAAAAGATATTGTGTGTCTTCCTGTCCAAATGTTGGGGGGACATGTCCCCCCTTGAATTCAGCCCCAATACACAACTACAACTGCCTGCTGTTCATCGTAATCACTCTTGTGACCGATGTGCACGTGGTGCTGAAAGGAATGCGAAAAGAGAGTTTGGCCGAAAAAATGTAGCCAAAAAAGACTGAGCGCCAAGTAGATTGTAGATCTTGCGACTAGGAAAAGAAAAATGTAAGCCGCCCTTGATTGTAAGCCGCACAATATGATGAAAAAAAATTATAAGCCGCGACTTACAATCGAATAAGTACAGTAGTTAGGCAATTAGCCTTCTATTTCCCTAAATGACGAGCTGATTATTGTCATGGCGAAAGTCGCAGTAACTTGGCTATTATAAGCCGCTACTAGGATGCTTTTTAAAAGGTAAACAATGTTGATTTGCTGTGACTTTACCTTTAATAAACTTCTACACTTCTTCAGCTGAGATGTTTCAGCTAGTTGTCATGGTGGATTGACCTAGCTAAAACTACTTTAATTGAAAATTTATCAGCAAGATGTCAACATACAAGATCTATCATTGCATATAAAAATCATCCAACAGTAACATTTTCATCAGTATCCAGTTGGTATACGTGTGCGTAAATACCGGTAGGCCTACCGGTATTCAGCATTTTATGAAGTAAAGAACTACGCCAGTTGACAAACTTGGTATTGAATCATTAGTGGCACCTAAACTGGCATCGTCTAGTTGCTGTAATCTTTCAATCACAGCGATATCTAAAAATGATAAGTAAGTATGTTTTCGTGAAGGTATCCTGCTGCTCTGTTACTGATGTTGGGAGTAAACTGTTTGTTGGTCGTCTTTTTGAGTCCTCTTACCGTGATTTCTATAACTTTAAAAGGCTTATCTGTTTTTGCACATGTTTTGTTACGTAACAATGTTGGTAATAACCTAAGCTGTAAAGTGGTTGCAAACGTGTGAGCAGAGTAAGAAACTGAACCCTGAATACGTATATGCTACTCTGTCGCATCTGTCGCGAAGGGTATAGAAATGGCTGTTGAACAGCCTATGTTTTTCATTGTAAGTTAACGTTACTTTTGCAGTTAATGCTCAGATACAAACAAGTTCCAGCAAAGGTTGGAATTAACCGGTTTCTGATGAAGAACGAACATCATAACCCGGAGACTGCGATTAGTCCAAACGCTGTTGCAGTTAAAATAAGAGAAGTTCTAGCTGGTGCAACCGGGTAACAAGGGAAGGAGTTTCGCAGGTAGTTCAAGCAGCTGCCTCGTTTCTTAGTGATGGATAAAAGGAACCCAGGGTTAAGCTGTTTGCATGACAAAAATAAGATACAGAAGTTGTTGGCTCACGGTGAGTATTCTATCTTCAAGAAATGGAGAGTGCTCGTCGAAGGAGATTTTATTCCAGCAGACCTTGTGCCAGAAAAGGCAAATTGCTGCAAAGACCAAAAATCCTCTCCCCTTCGTGATATTCGAAGCTTAGCCTTAACAAGAAATTGGTTAATCATATGCCAAATGAGTCGAATCTACCAGTTCGAGAAAGATGAGGTAGCGTCGTCGGGAACAAGCATAGAGATACGTCGTTTGGTGCCTGTCAAATACATTAAAATATACATTTCCAGCCATAGAACTCGAAGTGTAGCCATTCAAAATCTTCTTGGTGTCACCAAAGAGTACAGGTTTCTTGGAGTAACCAAGTGCGAGCGTACACATTCGTTTGAGTGCTGGATTGATGTTATCAATTCTCTCTCTCCAAATCATACTGAAGCTCAACTGATTTCTACATTAAGCTGCTTTGGACGCTGGAGTCGTTGTCACAAATGCAAAATTACTATTTATGATAACCAAGTTCCTGGACAATGCAAGTTGATGAGTTTAGGTCCAAAGGAACTCGCTAGCAATTACGATAATTTGGTTGATAAGCAGATAGGCGAACTTCTTAAAGATGAAGAAGAATACGACTTTGACAGCTATGAATTTGTTCCAGAAGAACCGAAAGAAAAACTATCAAAAACAGGAAGCGATCATAAGACGCAAAAAAATCGCTCTTCGTCGCCGAGCAAGTCCCACGATAGAACGAAATCACAGCCAACTGGTCAAACCAGTTTGCCAAAGAAAAATACTCAGTCAAAGCAGAAGTCTGGACCAGTCGCACGGCACCCAAGGCATCCAAAGTCTTCAGATACTCACTCGCATTCACCTGAGATGCCGCTGCTGTCCACTTCCCCTCAAACAACACCAACACCACGATCACATTCGCCAACATCCCAGCAGGGCTCGCGTTCCCCTCAAACAACACCGACCCCGCGATCGCGTTCACCAGCATCGGCGCCTTCGCGTTCTCCTAAACATCGTTCTCCACAACCACCACCATGCCAGCAGCCAAATTCTCCCCAACAACCACCCTGCCAGCGCTTCCAGCGCACTTCTCAACCAAAGCAGTGCCAGCGAATGCGTTCTTCGCAAGCATCACCCTGCCAGTGTATGCAGCAACGTTCTCCTCAACCAAAGCAGTGCAGGCGCATGCGCTCTCCACAAACACCACCTTGCTTGCAGAAAAGTTGTCCGGAGGCAGTTTTACCATGCCAACCACCACCTGTAGGTCCGCATACGCATCCGCATAAATCACCTGAAGTGCAGTCACTGCCGAAAAACACAGCATCACATACATCGCAACCACATGTTCATACTCCGTGCCCACAATCTGAAGAACGGCATTTCACGGAGAAAGATATGTTGGACCCTTTTGCTGAATCGGACATATACACACCACCTTCAGAACAGCCGTTCTTTGATGATGCTCCTCCTGTCAAAGCAATTCCAAGACCAGAGATTGACGTTCCTAAGCCACCTCACCCTTATCCTACCGGGCCACCTCATCATCATCCTCCAAAACCACCTCCACATCACTCCGAAGCAGCTCATCACTACACGAAAGCACCTACCTATTATCATAAACCACCTTACCATCACCCTGAATCACCTTCATATCACATTGACCCACATCATGCTGAATCATTCCACCATCATCCACCCGATCTGGAGCATCACACCGGTCACACCAAACACACTTATGATAAAAACGAACACGAGGAAGACGACGAAACGGAAGAGCAGTACAGTGATAGTGAGGAAGAGCTCAGCGGGTGTGAAGTCAGCGTGGGCGACAGCGAACCAGTGCATATATCAACTAGTGAGAGTGAACAGGATGGCATCGAAGCCGTTTTCGGGCCTTCTGAACTGTCCCTCCCACCCGAAAAAAAAGGCTCTAGAAAATCCTCGTACAGTAGCAGAACTTAATAGTGTGTTTGAGTATTATGTCAGTTGAAAAAAAACTTGGTTGAACAGAGAATTTTCGTGCTTACCATAAATAAAATTATTGACTTTTGTTGTTGCTTGAACTGTCGTCCAGCATATTGACAAAGGGCTGAAATTTTTCAAAAAACAACAAATTAGGAAGAAGGATCAGCGTTTGCTGCCCCATGTTGATTGCCAACTGTTACAAAAAGTGGATGTGCAATAACGTGCTATTTATTGTGATACAACTTGCCATGCAGCTGATTGGTTACTCAAGGTCAAGCTTTTTTTGTTGAGTTCCTAAAAAAGCACCTTATAGTATATGAAGTTAACAAAGTCTCAAAGTTGCCATCTTTTGAAATGCAGAAATATTATTCATTTTTCTTTTTGAATTTATCAACACTTCATTTTCGTTTCAATAAATAACGCTTCTAATTTTTCCTTCCTTACCCAGCGATTAAAAATTAACGTAAACTTTTTCAGAATTCGTTCTATACGAAAACAAACAATTTTTGATCCGTAATAAGCAAAAATTTCCTGCCTTATCGAAAATAGTTCTGATAAAAATCAATACTTTGTTTTTACCGGCAGAAATCTCAGTTATTTCCTCACGTTTGCATACAGATTTTGATAGGTTTTGCTGCGTAAACGTGGTTTCATGTAGGTTGAAGTTTGATTTATGCAAATTGCGATAAACTATCAATAGGTAAAAGATGTTTTAGCAAAGAATCTGACGTAGCTTCATGTTGTTAATATAGAGAATAAACATGAAATGTTTGTGTAGTGACTATTCTTTTGTTTTATTTACCCCACTCGAAGTTATAAGGAAGTTATTACTGTTTCACTGGCGTAGCGAGCATGGGTGGCGGAACCTTTTTCAAAGTGGGGTGCACAAGTGCAAGTCAAAAAGAGCTATAGAAAATTTTTGTGGTTTGAATTGGCAAATGTGACGTCACAAGCATTAAAATATGACGTCATTGCCTATACACCATATGAAGGTCTACATTGCACTATTTTAGACTAAATTACATCACTATGAAAACGTGTCGCTGAACCATCTGAAATTCAAACAGCCTGTTACAGGAGCGACCCAGGTCAACAGCGTCACTCGGGCTCGGAACAGGACTTTTCGGTCTGGCCGTTTCGGTGTGGCCGTTTCGGTCTGAGCCGTTTCGGTCTGAGCCGTTTCGGTCTGAGCCGTTTTGGTCTGGCCGATTCGGTCTGGCCGTTTCGGTCTGGCCGTTTCGGTCTCGAGACATTTCGGTCAGACTACGAAATCTTGCAGAAATCTTACATTAATGCAAAGTACTTAAATCAATGACATGTTTCTTTGAACACACATTAATCAACGAATCAGGTCAGGAAAAACTGGGGAATTTGGAAATGTCATTGCCGGGAAATATGACATGCTCGCAGGAAATTTTTCGCAGCAATACTATCAACTTTGCAATTTTTAAGGAGAAAATAAAAAATTTGCGCTAGCGCTAATCGACTTTCAGCGCAGCAGGTCACATTGCTCGGCTTTGGGAAGTCGAGGCGTTTGATTCAAAGCGCACTCCTTCCCTCATCATAGGTTACCAAAGGTCGATGCATTCCACTCAAAGCATGCTCCCTTCACGAATCGCAATAGCGGCAAGCAATGTCGGCAAGGTGTTTTACTCGGCATGAAGTTCTTAATTGTCGTACAAAATAACTGCATCAGTGGTGTCTCGAGCTGAGCCAGAGTCTTTTATTACGATTTATAATATTGTAGAATGCAAGCTTGATTGCTTCGTATATTTGTGCCACCACACCCTTAACGGAATGTGGTTGTTAACTTGGGGTCTATATGCATTGGGCTTTGTTACTATTCAAGTATTTTCGTTCCATATCTGGCCTTTCGCATTTAGCTGCATGTGACCTGAATTAAAAACTGTCGTTAGTAGCACGCGTGGTCTCGACTTCGATCGATCGCGCGTTAGAACCCGAGCTGCTCACTGCAATTACGTATTAAAGTATTTTTTAACATCATTCATATCAGATCAAATGTTTTTTTTGAAGCAACAGATTTGCATAGAGCAGTGGTTTCCAACCTTTTTTGTACCACGAGTCCGCGATCCGTTACAGCTACCCACTTTAACCAACGACCCCCATCTAAAGCTCAATCAAACCAAATGTAATACAGCTGTGTGCCTAAAAATCTACTCGCGACCCCTCCAAAATGGTCCACCTCCCATATGGGCAGTGTTCCCTCAGAAAAATTTATACTAAGCTAATGTTTGTTTTAGTGTGCATGCAGTTGCACAAACATGTAAACACATAGGCAGTAAGGTGTTTCAAGCGTTACAGAGGCCAAGCGGTATATATACGATATGAAATCTGGACTGTTGCTAGTGCGCAAGAATGACATTTCACGCACCATAGAGCAGAGTTGTAAACGGGCCTCATTTTGAAGCCCGAATCCGGCCCAAGCCCGAAACTGGCCCGAGCCCGTCATTTAATTTTGAAGCCCAATTTATGCCCGAAAGCCAAATTTACCCAGTGAGTTGAGGTACTGCATGTGCAACTGCGGGGTAACAAAAAACATGGTGTACGGGTATAGCTGCAGGTTTAAGGTTTTATCACACTCAAAATACCAACCACCTTGACCAAAACATTGCCTTAAACAAGCACACTTGTTAGTCAACGATAATACTGCAGAATGTAATGTTTCTCAAAAAAATAAACTATCACGAAGCTACCCACGATGGCGCTTTAGGCATAAAAGAAACTATCTAGGTAATGCTATATGAAAAGTCGGTTTGTGGACCATTGTTTTCAAAACAAGTCAAACATCACGTGAGGCAGGCGCGCAACCAGGGAGGGCATTTGGGGCATTTTCCCCCCCCCGAAATTTTCAAAACATCGCAGAGCAATTTTGACATTCGCAGAAACTTTCAAAGAATAAAGATGAAATTTTATATTCTAATCATTTTTAAGAAATCTTATTGGAATTTTTCTTTGTCTTGCTCGTTAATTATTATCTCCTTACAAGGTTTTTCTTGAGACAGTTTATCTGATCGAAAATTTCGTAAATGATTGGTATTCAACCACAAGTATGCTGGAAGTGTCAACTTGGGAGATACTGTAGTTTAAAATATTCGTATTTTTAAGGCATTTTTTATCTGTTTGTTCGTGTACTATTTTGTCTTAGACATGCCTCAATTTGCACTCATGAAATTTTATAACATTAGGGTACTGATTGAACCGTGCAAATTGCTGAAACTTTCAAATTGATAAGAGAAATCTTGACATAGCAGTTAGGGCCTCGTCAAGCGCTTGTTCTTCTACGACCTTTTGATTATTATTTTTGTTAGGGGCAAAGCGGATCACCATTATTAACGTAGCACATTTTTAAAAAAGCGTTTTTTAGCTGCATTTTCGCTTCGAAACCTGATCGATTTTAACTAAATTTAGGTTGAGGACTGTTTCACGTTTTAGTGTCTTTCTGGGTTGATCCCAGTACCACGGCTTGGGAAAAGGTTTAGTAAAGTGTCATATGAGTGCTAGTCAAGTGTTGAACGCACCTATAGACCACTTGGACTCCAAATGATGCTTTACATGACCCTAACTTTTGCAACCAGTGCAAGTCCTGAAAGCTCATAGTCCCAAACGTGCTTCTAAAAGCTTTCACACAACTCATGGATGGCAGGAAAAGCCGTTTTGCCCCAAACGCACCTGATCCGTTACGCGCCAAAGGTACAAGACCTGATCCGTTTTGCCCGAAATGGTAGCATTCAAAGATCCCCTAATCCTTGACATAGACTATCTTTCAAGTTTGGGATCTTTATTTGTGATAGAAAATTCAAGCACATGCTAGAAGAATACGGCTAGAACGAATTTGTTAACACTAGACGATAGTTAGGCAGGTTTACTACTGTAGTAGCCTATACATCTGTCACACTAAAGCACTAGTTGAGTACGGAACCAGGTGTTTGTATGAGAATACATATTTTTAACCTGTCCTGGTCGTTCGTCCTGCATCTTGATTAAAACTAAAAAGTTCTCATGTTCGGAAATGTGGCGAAGAGAACATTTATCTGTGTGTCAGGCTTATGCAAAATCGCATGGAATTATTTTCAACTACAGCAAAACTGTTTTGTATGACGTTTAAGGCTAAGAGTGCAAAAAGCACAGTCACTCCATTAATGACACATGGGTGGTAAAAGTCTAAAATCTGTTAACCAATACAAATATCTGGGAGTTGTACTGGTTACCGAGCTCCCAGATGACAATGACATTCAGACACAACTGCGATAAAAATATTGTGCAGCAAACAAGCTTCGAGTGTCTTCTCCCGATGTTCAAATGCAGTTAAACATGTACTTTTTCGTTCCTTTTGTACGCCAATGTATGCATCACAATTATGGTGGAATTTCAGAAAGTCATGCATGCAAAATTGCGTTTGGCCTATAATTTTGGGTGCAGGGGTCTACACAACCTTCCCTGGAGAGCGAGTGTTAGTAGTCATGACTCATCAGGTTCAACGTAACATTCCTACATTTGAGGCCGTATTTAAGTAGAAATATGCACTTGTTTCTCGAAAGACGCAGAAGGTCTAATAACGTAATGGTTGCCTGCTTTGATGCAGTCAGATTGTTTCTATTCTTTCTTATTCTTTGAACACTACAACCGCATTTTACTGTGTGACTGAGTGCTCGGACATTGCAGTGTTTGTTCGTTTGAGGGTGTGCATGCCACAATGCATTCGTACTTTACCTGGGCTTGACCAGTTTAGGAATTAGCGTCCCACTCTGCAGTAGTGCTGTACCAAGTGAACCAATAGTGTTAAGAATGCGTCTGTAAAACTGAGGCTCGGCCTCCAACGCCGTTACAAAACGTTCTGTTAAGTACGTTTCTGTATAGTCCGGTGTCATGCGAAATTTCTGCTCTCTGCGAAATCTCTGACCTATTATTTTTTGTTAGTTATTTTGCTTCTCAGAGTAAAGGAATAAAATTTAGCGATTACTTTTTTGATGTGTGTTGTGTAACTTAAACTTTTTAGTTAGATGTCAGATACCCACAACAAGCTACATCACGGGAATAAGTAAAACCAGAGAAAAATATTGGACCTAATCTTAGACTTCAATTATTTTTCTTTTTCTAACTGTAACATAAACCCTAACCCGACGCACTTACCTAAACACCAAATCCTAAGCCCTAATCGTTAGTTTTCTCAGCGTATTTGATATGTTGAATGTTGCTCTGTGCATGCGCATATGGCGTGAAGTCAGAAAGTTTGCAAGTCAGAAATTTCGCTTGACACCGGTGATTCAGCCTCCAACGCTATTGTAACGTTCTGTTTTGTCTGTTTTTATTAACCACCTTTGTGCAGAATGTGTGTGTTTGTATACTATGGACTTCGTGTCTGCGGGCAAAAATACATTATTATTATATGTGACCGTTTGCGAAAAAGTTGTACCACGGTTGAATAAGCACGATGACGTCGTCGACTAACATTTCATGAAAATTCCGCCCCCCCCGAAATGAAGAGCTGGTTGCGCCCCTGACGTGAGGGATTTATCTTTTCGACACAAAGCCATCGTGTGCTAATTTCCTTACCGCTGTTGCCTTCTCAAAATGAGTTTGAGGCTAATCCGAGCAGAGAACAAAAGAACGCAGCTGTGTTTGCAAATACAATTAGCTGAAGAAATCACAATCACTTCACTCACAGAAGTTCTGCAGTGAGCAGAACAAATGTACTTCACGAAAGAAAAATTCATTACTCTTAATGTTATAATAAAGTTTTGTATGCAGGCCCGAAACATTTTGACAAATTTAAGCCAGAGCCCGGCCCGAACCCGGCCCAACTTGCAACTCTGCCGTAGAGGGAACACTGCCTTTGGTAGTCGCGACCTTACACTAATAACCGCTGGCACAAAGCAATGATTTCCAGTCCACTGAACAGTTCGCATTCGAAAATAATTTCAAACGAATGAATGTCAATTCGGGAATATGAATGAGCCAAGTACGCAGATGCTTACTTGAGCTCATCTCATCCGTTAAAGCCCGAGCTGCCCTCTACAAATTAGCATTTTTTACATATAATTCATCAGATTGAATGTTTTTTGAAGCAATCGATTTGTATAGACAAGTTCCCATTCGAGAATATTTTCAAAGGAACAAAAATATTGTTCAGTAACTCGGGTTAATACGAATGAGCCTAGTATGCAGAGCGCAAACTGACATTATGATTGCTCTGTACCATACGTTACGCAACAATCGACGAGTTCTCATGAGAACTTCTGATTAATTGTTACGTAACTACCGTTACATAGCAACGATAGTGCTAGCCAGAATAAAACCAAATGGAAATTTCAATAATTCAAGCCTCGAACGGTTGCACTCTGTTAGTGGCCTTGGCATAAATGGCGTTTTAAGCCCGAGTGACGCGTTTGACCTGGAGTCGCTTCTGAACTGAATGTTCCAGAACACTGTTTTTTGCGTTCGTGAACAACCTGTCACGTCACTGACGTAAAGTTAAGACTTTACGTGGATAGAATGTAAGCTCAGTTTATAGTAAATGCAGTGACAAGCGATTGCTTGCGTGCAAATGCGAAACTACAGTTGACGTAAACGTTTGTTATCCTTTAAAATGTAATGTTAGTGCTACAACATCAAAGTAACGTTTGGCCCATAAAAATGCAGCTACTGAAATAACCAGCTTTCTACGTGAACATTAACTAATTTTTAAATTACTACAGTAACGCAGCCATAATGAGACCGAACAGGCCATTGCCCCTCCCGAAACAAACTTGCTAAGATTGTTATGGTGCTTTATATCAATTTTCAACTGTTAGAAAATAAACGGAAGGAACAGTCGGTCTCAAGACGACGTCAGTGACTGATGACGTCATTGACTGGCCCCTCCAGAACAACATTCTTGTGTGCGCTACTGGCCTACTACGAAAGATATTGCTTTATTCAGGTCACCTGCAAGCTGCAACATGAACGCGAAAGGCCAGACATGGAACGAAAATATATGAACAGGGACAAGGCCCAAGGAAAAGTGCCCGAGTTAACAACTTAGCCTGTGTGCCGGAGTCGCCACCGGGCTGTTAAAAATACCAAGAACGCAGCTTAAGAAACAGGTAAAAATGATACAGCATTGATACCAGTCTCAAACACATAAAAAATCACAACTTTTCCACATCTTGAACACAGCAGTAACATGACTAATTACTCATTCTACAACTGCATTAGATACCGGAATGCAAAGACAAGACAAAGCATATGTAGCAAGCAAGTTGTTTGTAAGGACGCCAGCTGCGTTGCCAATGCAGAAATAAAAGATGGCTATTTAGTGTTGCCAATGCAAAAACAAAAACACAATTGAAATTTATCTGTCAAATATTTCATTTTGCGTATAAGATTCAGCAAAATTTCACTATTTAGAATGATGCCAATAAACTTGAAATTACACCAATTTTTTTGATGGTGTGGCACAAACTTTTTCCTAAACACAAACATGGGTGTCGGAAGAGGTGCAGGAATTTGAAAATTTCAGCAAAAAAGGCTTGTTTCGTTGTTTCGAGGGATAAAAACCGAATTTCACCACTTTCGGTCCACCTAGAAAAGATTTTGGAAAAATCCACTAGTGCCCTCCTGGAAAATTCCTTCCGACGTCAATGCACACAAGCATGTAAAATTACACCGTTTTTGTAAAAAATTGTGTTGTATTACACCATCTGGCAACACTGTTCAACAACACCAATGCAGTCATCAAGCCATAGCAGGGTGGCAGACTGTGCACGGTGTATTCTGCCAAACAATTATGAAATCCTGCCAAATTACAAATGTTATATTACAAACAATATTTACAAAATAGTGCCAAAATTCTGCAACATTTCTTTCATTAAATGATTTACTTTAACAATGGACCCACTACTAATTGCGTTACTAATGTAGGCAAAATTAAGACATTTGTAAGTTGGGGGTTCATGCCTCCCCCCATAAATAAAAGTAGGGCGGCTAGGCCCATGCATACTCCGCGGTTCCGCCGCCTATGGTAGGGAGGCTTAGTGTCGCCCCGGGCCAGCTATAAAAGTGTCGCCCTTTCTACCCCTAGGAGTTGCTTACAGCAATTTAAAATAAAAGAAGATCGTGTTTCGTGCTTATTAAAGAAAAAAAGAATAGGAAAGTATCTTGGACATCAGAATCATGAGTGCAATTCTGTTGTAAAATGTGAGGGTGCAGCTTGGTGTGAAACCAATATATTACGAAACCTAAAGAGAAAAATACGGTGCGACATAGCATATTATATCCCCATTGTCTGAAAAAGTGAGGGCACACGTCACCCACCTAATTGCACCCATGGTCAGAATCTAATACTCACAAACTGAAGTGGTCTTGTTCCTCATTCTCGATTATGGGTCTTGCTTTTTCTGCTTGTTCGCCAGTCGCCACCTTTCTCAACATTGCTCTTCGTATTTTTTTCTGCCTTTTATACATATGCATCTGTGGGCCCGGCATATTTCGTTTAATTTTCTTCCTTGTTAGCTTTATTCAGTCTGCGGTAAGCCGCACCACTTAGCTTTTTAATCGTTTACTGATTCCAGGTGATCAAACAAAAAACAAAAAATTAAAAGAAGTGGTGGCGGCACACCTAGTTCACAGTTGTAAGCCTAAACATTTTTGCAATTTGCATGACAAAATTTCGTGTATAGTCCCCGTCTTTAACCAAAATAAAGTATATCAGACAGTATACTGTATATAGTAGGCTATAATACTGAATTTAAGCCAGCCCAAATTTTAGGAGGAGCGAAATATTTTGACTTTAAGCGAGCAATAGCATTTGGTTTGGGACACCCGCCTCTCGAAGTGCAAAACGACTAAGATATGCTAGAAATTTGAGGGCATGGGCCCAGTGGCGTACCTATGGTTTCGCGCGCCCGGGGACAATGTGATTTTGGGCGCCCCCACCCAGCTTGTTCGTGGGAGCATAGATTCGAAGAATTAGTTGGGAGTACATGGGGCGTTGAAAGCTGATTCGTGCTCTGCATATAGTTGTTTCTATAGACCCGTCTGAAAATATCACGTGACTGTGACGTCACGGAATTGATGTCAGGATCTTTTAATCTTGGACTATCGTCGAGTTAAGGATCTAATAGTTTCACGTGAAGCTATCCCCACTTGAAATTTCGGTCACGATTCAACATTCAAACTTTTTTAGTGCGACATTCCAAATTGCGGAAATACATTTGAATTGTAGCAACTAGTGAAAGAAAATGCAAAAATCAGGCAAAAAGCTTCCTGATCATCTGCAAGTATCTGCATGAATTTTAATGTCAGAATTGTATGGGCACAAAAATTTTCTGATGACACAGCATAAAATTGGCCAGAGTTGCACCTTGTTTTCTAAAGCATGGATTTGTCAGAGCCTTTTGAAGACCCCGAATGCAGTGTACCCGCTTGTTTAGAACGTCATTAAGGACTGACTGAGGTCAGACTCATGAAAACACAAGGGATGGACAGACAGAAGAATGTATAAGAAAAACTGATGGCAAATTATTTTATACAAAACTACTACGCAAATATAAAATTGCAATCTCTCAATATATGTCTTTGGATGTAATACCCTGAATAGTTAACAGAAAATAAAAGGAATACTGCGATGTAATGCTTTACTTTTAGTTTATCTAACTTCAAAGATAAATTTTTCTTGCCTTTGCTGCAAATTTTTCGATTATGTCATAATTAGGGCAACCAAAAGTCAATAAAGTCAAAATTATTCTGCCGTTTCTAACGTTTATGAAACGTCCACAAACCAAATTTCATGCTCATACCATGAGGGAATCCCAAGTTATTAGATCAAAGAAAAGTCAAAATTTATCATTAGGTCAAAATTTATCGTTAGGTCAAAATTTTCTTGCAGCACAGTTTTTTTTCTTTATCAATATTTTATTGAAACTGTAACAACAGATATTGATATGCTTTTGCAAGTTTAGTTGCAATTCTATAATAATAATGGGTTTGTTGCGATTTTTGACGTAATAATGTTGTTTTGCCCACTACTGGACGATTGAATATTATGTAGGATAGGCGTGGTAGGCGATAAATGTGGTCTTAAAGTACTTGTTTTGGTAAATGCTCAATCCATTATGCATATAGTGTTTCAGCTTTATGATGTTCCCAAGTTTGACCCTACTGTAATTATTAATGTACTTATCACTATATCTTCCCCAAAGTTAAACAACCAAGTGTTTTAAAATTTCGAAGCTTAGAGTGCATGAATATGCTTCTGGGTTATCCTTAACACCTAAGGCTGAATTATTTTGCAGTTGTAAATGCAGAAAATGTATAAGTAAAAATAAAGTCAAAATTTGTAAATTATAAAGTCAAAATTGTAAGTTTTTAGGTCAAAAAATTGGTTGCCCTAGTCATAATTTAATGTGTGACATGCATTAACCTAGGAAATATCTAAGGTCAGTGACCAGGGCCGGATTTAGCTGATGCGAGGCCCTAGGCTAATCCACTTGTGAAGCCCATTCTCGCACTGTTACGAGAAACAAACGGAAAAGCGCTATTCAGTTTAAGCTTACTTGAAAATGACGATGTGGACGCTCTAAAAGTACGGTCAATATAAAATTATAAATCATTACTAGAGTGTCCCACGATCAATGCGCTTGTTGCTGCCTTCGACGTAAAAGCTTTCAATGGCACGGAATTGTTGAAATCGTACTTGCCTGGCGGGAACAAGATTATCTATTTTTGCAAGCAAACCAACCGGAAATGTCGTGGTTAAATATTTGACACAACACATGGCCTACGGTTTTATAAGTTACACATCCGATTTTTCTTACCTCTGCTCAAAAAAACAAACACCTTGCACATATGTGTGGCGGCATAAAGACGTTAAAGCACAACGTGTGGACCACGTTGCGACTCGCTTACCACAGATGTAAAAATCTCACACACACGAGCAAAACACGACAAGTAAAACGCACCCAAATGGTTGCAACTGGATTGGTTCACGATTCGCACGTTTGTTACTCTTTCAAACTGCTAAGAATCGAACGGCAAGTCGCAACGAGACAGTCGCGCGAAAGCATGTGAGATAACCAGAACCGTGTTCAGGAAGTCTTCACTATAGGGGCTTTGCATTGTGCATGGAGACTTGACATTCTGGAAATTTGATAAAATCATCACTGATTACAATGTTTCGTATTTCAATTTGGAGGGAATACTCCCCGTGGCGACTGGAGTGTTTTAAACTTCCCTTATGCTGTCATTATTGAAAAATGTACAAAATGCTACAATCACCGAATCAAGTAAGACTGAGCAAAGTAAACAATTGAAAAGTAAACAATTAAAAAATATTTTTGTCCTGGCCTTCTTCACAACAAAATCATCTAGGAATTCATTAAAATTTGTTTGCCAAAATTCGGCACTTTTAATGCACCGAATGCTTAGTGTGGGCAACCTCTCTTGGAACATTGCGGCCCTTTAATTTAGTTTTAATTCTTTTGAATCTTGAAAAAAACTTCCCCCTGAGCTGTTGCTGTAGTAACCATCAAGCTAAGAAATAAGGGTCCGTAGGGTTGGATAAACTAAGAACCACTACTCTAAGGCATCAGACCCAAACACGTTTTTGTCATTTTCTTGGTGTTACCCATTGCTTTGTCTCGTTGGGTTAAGAGTTCTGTGGTTACCAGTTGGCAAAGTGACTTTTGCTTGCTATTCAAGCTCATTAAGATCATCTCTGATTTGCTTATTATGTGAGAAACGCACGCTTGCGCAAGTACTCCATAGCAATCTGATTTCTGAATGACTTTGTTAAAGAAAATTTAAATGGAAAAAATCGCATCTAAAAATATCAAACCAGCTTTACATAATAGAAACGCTAACAAAACTGCAGTATTGTTCAGAAGAAGCAACCAAATGTTTTTATTGTGGGATATTGCAGCTAGCCCTTCACAACGCGTAGGGTGTAGTACATATAGCTCTTTTCTGCAGTGCAAGTTTTAAGATTTGATCAGGTGCATTTCAGACACGAACAGTCAGATGTTCTTTCGCCTGTTTCACACATAATAATCAGTACGATTCAGCAAATACAGGACGCAGCCAACGTGCATTGAGTATATCAACACGGAATGCGGCTTGACCAACTGTCATATTGAGATTCATGGAAATTCGTTGGAAGACCCTGGCGTTATCAACACGGAATCTGAATAGGTGAAAAAACTAAATTTCACGAATAATTAAGGTATAAAATTTTGACGAATACTGGTCGAACTGATCATATGCCGGTAATTGACTCTATACGTACCACAGTTTGCTGGAGGCCCCTTGGATCTTGAGGCCCTAGGCTTAAGCCTATATAGCCTATAGTTAAATCCGGCCCTGTCAGTGACGCTCCGTGAGAAGTTTTCGGTTAGCAATTTCGTGACCTGAATTTCGACAATCATGTCCATATTGGATGTTCAGTTTATAGCTCGAATTAATACAATTGAAAAGTTAACAATTATACTGTAACTACTCAACGTTAGAGCCTACGAGAAGGGTCCCGGGGGATGCGAGTACGCAAGCTTTTTTCTGTAATCAAGGCCAAAATTACGAGTAGAAGTCAGTTGCCAATATAACAACTGCTCCATTTTTAAAAAATGGTAGCTGTTTCATCTATATTCTGATTACTATACATAAAAGCTATACAAGTTTCGACGAGGACACATAAGCTAGGGGGCCTGGCAGGCCTGTAGCCATGGGGGGACATTCGGGGGCAGTGTTTCCTCATACTTTGTTGTGCCCAGAAAATTTTGCATTTAACATATAATAAAAGCATTTACATATAATAAAAACAAAAAAAGCAAAAATCTCGCCCCCCTAAAAATGTATTTCCCCCTTAAACCTTAAACTGTGACTACGGGCCTGGGGCCCGGTGTCAGTCTTCATACAGCTTGGCAAAATTTCTCTCAGTCAGAGTACCTGCTCAACGCTGTTGCACAGTTGCAATTAGAATCTTAAAAATCTAGTCAAGCAGGGACGCCGGAACGTCGGAAGGGCAGGGGTCAGGGGCAGAAAAAAAGTTGAGGGCAATGCAAACTTATGAAAAACAAAAAAAATTGTTACCAATTATCAGGCCCGTAACTAGAGGGGCGAGGGGGCTTAGTCTCCCCTGAAAGAAATTTGCCCCTCCCGGGAAAAATGTGTTGAACATAGTTTAAAAAATTTGTGCCCCTCTCAGTAAACTCTTCACCTCCCCTGGTGCCCAATCAAGTTTGGACCTGCCAATTATGCTTGCTACAGTTCAACAATAATGTTGACTTCAATAATAATAAAAGAAACTATAGACAACTTGTTTCAATTCGATTTTGATAAATCATAAAATTACCTATGAAAAGACCTTAGTCCCCGTTGTCACTCGTTTGAAAGGTCAGGGATTCAATGCCATCGCTCTCCGACGTCCCTGCTTGCCGCTGTCAACAGTCATTGTCTCGCTACATTACCTGCCAACATGTCTGCGTTCAGCAGTCATATGCGACAAAACGCCTAATATCGTAACTTGAAGTGAACACAATCCACTCGCAAGTTTGGCAATTTGCCCCTGCAGGAAGAAGCGTAACCAGCCCAAAAGCTTGAGCAGACTAAAAATTTTTGTGGGGGACAAAATGCTTGATTTTAGGCGAGTACCACTATTTTGTTTGGGATACTGTCTCTCAAAGCACAAATGACTATAAGTTCTAAAAAT
>Ga0210059_1005247_pt1 | contig 20874 bp, 19 predicted proteins | sample Ectturendosymbi2_FD_188042 | JGI IMG/M metagenome (GOLD analysis project Ga0210059, IMG submission 188042) | Ecteinascidia turbinata endosymbiont from Florida, USA - Sample 2 (SPAdes) (version 2) | ecosystem: Host-associated > Tunicates > Ascidians > Unclassified | place: Key West, Florida...
TGGATGTAGAAAAATATGCATACTATGTCAACAAACTTCGCCAAAACGTTGGTTTGGAAACATGGAAATGACGTCAAATTGTGACGTCACAAACAGTGCACACCAAAAACAAATAACCACCATATAACCTTGAACCAACCCCCCCACCATGAAAATTTTCTGCGCACGCCACTGAGTGTGTGCAAGAACATTGTCAGAAGAAGCCAGCTGGCTCAGTTTTCTGAGCATCTGCTTCACAGTTGATGTTTGGCGTTTCATTCACATTCCAGCTGTTGCTGTCAGCAAGAAACCTCACACCTAGTTGAGGACACATATCCCACATACTGTATGGCAAAATGTGTACAATTCTAAACATTGTCCTTAAAATTAAAAACACAGCTTTTTCGTACTTTCCTGGCATGGTTGCGTATGTGATACAGGCAGCGTCAGAATGGCGGCATGATCTCCGGTACTGTACTAATATGAAGTAGGTGCACTGCAGCACACTCGATTCCAACAGAGTGCAACTAATAAAGTACGTCAATGAAATGTCCTTTCCCGCCGAAACCTTCGAGTTAGTCATACTCAGCAACTCTCTCACACTAAAACGCGAATTTTCTAGAATCAGTGTGTTGAATTTACAGTATATACATCTAATGTGTATTTTTTTATATTAATGAACTTTTATTTATACACTGGATAACAAAAAAATACTATTTCGTTAGTATTCTTAAAAAATGTCGAAACTTCTTTGCCCAAATTTTTTGATAAATCAAAACTTTTAAGCGGTGCGTTTCCACCCCCGTCTCCTACACCGCTGCTCAGAAAGACGAGTGTGTGACCAAGACGGAGCAAGAACATTGTTTAAGAAAACTGATCAGGGAACTGCAGCCACAGTGCTGCAGGACGACCTCATTGCTGATCTTGTCTCTCTTGAAAGGTACTCTTCCGAATGGTTTCAAAAAAATCCTGCTCTTTCGAGATGTCACCTTACTGCGAGCAATGTTCCCTCTCAAGCTGCGCGCCTGCTAAGATCCCTCTGCACAGTTGCAACAATGCTTAGCGCAGTCTCCACTATTTGCTAACCGCCCGCTGTAATAGATTCAATAGCTTCTGCTCAGTACAATTGTGATTCAGCGCACACGCTTGTTTTTCCGCGCAGCATTATTAAAAATTGGGGGGTAGATTGACTGCGAGGTAATAAAAAATGTTTAGAGAAAAAGAAACCCTCAGATTCGGCATTTTCGGGTCAGCTGCTTGTCATGGTATTCCTTGCATGGGTGGAACTGCATGTGTTTGTGTATGTAGTTTGTTTGTCGTTTTAGGGAGATAGTGTATATATAATAATTTTGGCAAAAAACAAAACCAACGACTGTTTCACTTTTGCGTTAGTAACATGTTGAAAAAAGAAATTTTAGTAATCCAGCATGGCGACCTAAAAAAGCTGAAGATTTAACAATCTAACATGGGGATTGCCAGTTTTCACCCTGTCCACTATTTTCGTGCGACCTTGATAGAACGTACGACTGTTTGACACCAAGTCAACGCCTGAGCTCCAGCTCCCAGACTGCTCATCTTTCCACAGGGAACACTGTTGCGGAAGTGACGCAACTTGCTTCGGAATTTATTTTACGCGCGCAACGCGAAAGCACCGAAATGAAAACAAAAGCGAATAGAACTCCCAATTGTCGCAATACAAAAAGCACGCGGTAGAAAAGCAACGAAACGTACACGAGGCGATCACCCTTTGAAGCTGAAGCTGCGTAAACCTTTGCGTCGATTGGCCTGAAGTCCGACAGCACGCCGGTACTTTTGGCGGTCTGCAACTCTAAGATCGTCCGCAAATTCCCCTCTAAAAACACTTAAGTTCAGTATTTCAGGAGAGAAAGCCATCGCTGAGATCAGGAATAAGTGGCATATTGGTTTTGATGTACATGTGAAATCATGGGCGGATCCAGCCAGTATGGTTAGGGGGGGGGGCGATTTCAATAACATTGGTTAGTCAAGTCTCATCATTGTTTCACTACTGTAAGAGAAGTGAAGTACACTTCATAACACTGCTGTGACTAAACAGCAAAATCGCCTTATGCTGTTTTCCGAACTGCAAAATCATGCTGAAGAAAGTTGCTTTCGTAGATTGGCGATCGTCCCTATCGCCCCCCCACCTCTGTGAAATACAGAGTGGCCTGGACGCCTGAACGCTTTTTTTTCTCGACGTAAAACTTGATCACAGTGAGCAGCGATTGGTTTGCTAATGACGTCACATAGTACCAACTGACAATACGGTCCTTGTTGCATCACAAACGGCTGGTTGCTGGATTGTTCGACCCACGAAAAGTGTCACCAACCATGCCATTGCGCTTTTCCCGCCCGGATGTGACGGACCACAGTCGCCCGGATGTGACGAACTGGGCGCTCGTGTCATAGCTTGGCAATGAGGTAAGAAAATACAGTTTTAGATTGCAGCATGCACATGGCAGAGCATAGATGAAAACGACAGCTCTATAACAGTGTGGCAGGCTGTACGTCTTTGAGAACTTGCGGTTTCCTGAAGATATAGACATACAATTAGCAACATACATGCAAAAAGAGCTTAAGACTGTTCTATTATGGTAGCGACAATCAACTCAATATTTCATCGATATACCATTTTTTTCAGGTAGTTACGAAAAATGACTGTTAGTTTGTGTTCGCAAAAGCAGAACGGTTCACTTCGCAAGATAGAAGAAAGCGATTTTTTTAGATTTCGGTTTTGTAGACAACTGCAACTGATTCAAATTCAACAGCCAGCCAAAATCTCTAAGGGGCGAGCGGTCGTTTTCAGACTACGATAAACACTACAACAAGCAGACGATCCTGAAATAAACAACCCTGCGCAAATAGACATTTTACGCACCTCGTCCTTGCTACCACCATCACGACTTGACGTTTTCTTGCAATTGCAATCCTGCATCACCGTTACCGATGATGAAGCCGTCGAGCTCCAGCTCATCGTCCTCGCTTATTAGGTTGTCTTCATCCTCGCTGACGTATTCATCCTCGTTGACGTATTTCCTCTCGCTGACGTGCTCCTCCTCCAACTCAGCTAACTCCGGCATGTCGGTGTCGTAAAGAATCGACTCGTCCTCGTTGATATGGTTCTCGCCTTCAATGAAGCAAGCGAACCTGAAAGGTAGAAGGGCTTCAGTTGGAATTCACAGGAGTTCAAAGGTCGTTTTAGAAGTTCAAAGGTCGTTTCTTTATTGCCGACATCTTTTGATCAGTAACACTTTTCAGCTCAATATACTGCTAACCGTGCACAGCGAAAAAAACGATATATCAAAGCATTTAATCGTGAAGCAACAGAAACGCTGACACGAGCGTGGCAAAATCAGTCCAGAATTTTTTCCAGAGGCTGCGTCCAGACTGGTTGTCAATACATGACGTTGATTCTGCCGTTTTTTCCAAGTTTCCACAACAGATATACGAAAAAACGTTAAGGGATTCATTTCATTTTCATATTTTTCGTTTCAATTATTTATATCTTTATTTCGGCAATATTTAATATTGGCAATGCTTTTTTATTTCAGCAATAGTTGAAAGAACACTTTATCCATGACCGCGTCATGATTCGTTTGTGACGTCAGTAACTCTGTGCGCGACACGAGGTAGAACGGGAAGCGCGCTGAGAAAAGCACATAAACGGGTGAAATGACATCAGCTACAATAGAGTGACCTCGGTCTAGCGGACGAGGGATGACCTCTGTTGCTGTCGATGCTATACGATGTGGAATTGGCAGTCCTACCGTTGCGGGTTCGAATCCCCAAAGGTAGCGCAACACTGAATCTGAATTTAGTGAGAAAAAAAGAGCACAACAAAGCGAATGACCCGAAAAAAAATTGTACCGTTTCGGCGTTTCCAGTCTTGACAGAGTCTTCCAGGGCGAGCACTTCGGGCTTTGGCAGAATTCCCTGAGCTCTTCCAGCGCCTTCTGCGTCTCTATCTCGCCCTGCCTTCGGTACTCGTCGTCAGTGAGTAGCTTTCGAGGCTTAGGTTTGCCGTAGGAGCCCAGAAGCCATTTGCTGGCGTTTAAAACAAAATCTACTTCAACAATCCGTTGACTCATTACTGAGAACGCGATAGAGATTTCGGTCATTTAGAAATACAAGATGTCAAAGGTCCGTACGAAAATGTAGAATGTTCAATGAATCTATGCACGATGCAGATAATGCGAGGAGACGCAATGACGTTCACATTCACTTCTATAAAAATCTTAACAGACTGCACGAAAAGTAATGAGGCAGACGAAAGGAATTGGTCGGCTGATGAGTGAACATCCTTAAGAGAAACGGCGATCAGATCGCAATTCCAGTCTGAAAGATATTTGCAGCGATAAATGCGCGGCGCATCAAAAAAAACAGTTCGGCGCAACGCCCCTCCCCCCCATAAACACGAAATACAATAATTGCGTCGCGCCATCAAAGCGAAGCCTGACGATGAAACTCACAAAATCCTGAATCTTGCCAGGAACACTGCAAAGTCACGTGGCCGAAAGGACAAAGTCAGATGCTTCACGCCGCTGTAGGTCAGCAAGGAACAAATGATGGCCATCGACACCTGGAAAGTCACGCCAGTTGGTAAGACACAAAAATATTGTGATTGTGTTTCAAAAAACGAGCAAAAGAAAAAAAAATCCAGCGGCCATATGCCCAACAAGATAAAAAAAAATATATTGTGCGAACATGAAATGGTCGCAGAATTTCTAGAACACGATTCCGCAGCCAGGCGTGACGAGTCCTTACTACTTGCTTCCATATTTAGGGAAGTTTCTATCGTTGTTTCTTTTTCTTGCTGCGTTTGCGTGACGGCAGTTGGCAGCAGGTCGAAGCCTGAATTTTGTGCTCCCGGGAATGTTTAGGCGAATTTGCTCTTTCCTCTGCTACGGGGAACCACCCGGCAGCCGTCGCTCAACCGCAAGTCATTCATACCGAGTTTTCGTTAACCCGCGGACCTTTTTTTCTTTTCTTTGCCCTTTTTCCAAAATAGAAAAAAGACGTCGGGGGCTCATCGCTCTAAACACGCGTCAGCACTTACGCGGGATTCGAGGTTCGCAATGTTGAAGATTTTCTGAACAGGTGGCGTTCTTACCGAGGACAATTTTAAAATGCAACAACCATTTGACACATTATGGAAACAACTTTGAGGCGAATAGAGTGAAGTTCCTAATCACGCATAGCATCAACGCAGCAGGGTAAGTGCGATGAGACAACCTATGTAACAAAGATGGAACAACCTACGTAACAAAGATGAAACAACCTGCGTAACAAAGTCACGGAGAGCATAACATGACCGAACATAGTACGGCAGTAACAAAGGCAAACTTGAAATTTGCAATGCGTTTCTAATATATTCAGAAAAACCTGGACTGTTGAAAGATTATATGCTTTGAAACGCGAGACCTGTACTAACGTCGTTGCGGTGGAGTTGCCACGAAAAACACTTCCATGTGTATATATCCGGGGGGGGTTCAGTCATTTTTGGTCACAGACCGAAATGTTTTTGAAATGACCGAAAAAAATTAAGTCATTTCGGTCAGAATGTCTGAAAATCTAGGCTACTGAACAATGATACAGCAAGTTTTAATACAACTGTGAGACGAATGACCGAAATGTCTCAGCGAAAATAAAACAGGTATGTATTGCGTTGTTAAAGATGACGAAAATGAACAAGTCAAAAGCGTTAGATTCAACATTGTCTGATGCGAACGGCGTCACACGATGACGAGAGCGATACCTTCCTCAATTGGGTTCCGTTGTAAACGAGCAGCAGGGACAGGAGTTGCAAGGTCCACTGGATGATGTGATGCGAGCGGGGGTTTTCGGGCGGACCGTACCTGTAGCAAGCAGCGAAACCGATGAAACCTGGGAACAAAAAAAAAAAAAGTTTCGACCAAGGAGGGAAAGGGTTGCACGGAAGCGTGGCCGACTGCGCACTTGTGGTTGCAAGAACTTTTCTCCTGTATCGTTTGGTACTATGGGGGGGGGCAATAGTGGGTATTCCAGGGCGGTGGATTTCAACCTTTTTCATGCAGCGATCCATTTTGCGACCCAATTTAACCTGACGACCCCCTTCCGAAAATTTCCAGTCAGGCATATGAAATGCAGTTGTGTTTGCGCAATAGAAAACCACAGTGACTAGAAAATAACGTACGATATCACTATGTCGAACAAGAACTATTTTTTTTAATTCATGCACATGGCAGCATCTATGAGAGAGACCCGTGCCGTACACAAATCACTCCATAGCACAACTCATTGAAAACAAGAATAATACCCAGGTCAACTACCGGAATCAGATATCTAATTTACAACACAGCACATTGTTATGTCACAAAGTTATTCGTGCGTTGCCACACGCAACAGTACTGTTATGGTCATAATCACACTTAAAACAATATTGAATGTAAAAGTAGGCTATCGTTTTTGCCAGGTGATTATTGCTTTGACTACGACAAATAGTGGTTCCATATATGAAATACAAAATCTAGAAGAAATTACGAATATCCTTGTCAGAAGCTCTCGCGGCCCCCAGAAAAATGGCAAACAACCCTACGGGGGCCGCTCCCCCAGGTTGACAACCACTGTTCTAGGGGATAGCCAAAAGGATTTTTAGGGTGCCAACAGTGGTGAAATTTCATATTACTAACCCGAAACTAGAGGAGAATACGTTTTTCTACTGAAAATTTAACAGCAAATATAAAATTTCACAATCCAGGGGTGTTGGTCCGGGGCCTGCCTTCATTCCTGACGTCCATGCTTGGTACTTAAAAGATCCGGACAACTGGCGCCTTTAAAATAAGACGTTATAAAATGTGTTTGTAAATCTGAAGGAATTCAACACATGCGTGCTGTTAAACATACCACGGGACAAGATAGATGCAGATTAAAACATAAACCCCATGGAAAGGACATTCGACTGCACTGTGGATTTAGTGACGTTTCTCAACTGAGAGGTACAGAAGTGTTTTTGTTCTACATCTCAGTCCCCTGACATGCGATGTTAGTTGCACGTTCAACCTTACATGAACAAACCTAAGAGCGAAAGCTTTGCAATCAGGAACAACTTCGCGCAGCTCTACAAACACACGAAAATAACTTTGCACAAGTATACAAGCAAAAGAAAATCCATGAAATTAGGGGCTTGACACAACAGAATCTGCAGAACAGTAGATAAAATTTCAGGCATGCGAGCTGTGACAGTGAAGCTGGACATACCAGCCACAAAAGCATAACCCAGGACCACATAGTAATGGTGAGACAGTATGTCGTAAATGTTATTCCAAAGTTGAGTGAAGGCCCACACACACACTGTCCATCCTCCCAACAAGACCGTGTAGCCTGCTTGTTTCTGCAACGAAATCACACATGTTCATCGCAACGCCACAAAGTAGACCACAAGCATGCCAAATCTGAGACTTGATGATACTTTGAAGCAAGAAAAACGTGATTTTGACTGAAAATCAATTAAAAACATGGTCTTGCCATCAACAATCTAGCTTTGTCCGTTCCAGTCTGCTGCTCTTTTATTAGACTGAGATGTTGACGTCAGCAGAGTTCAAGCTCGAAAGATAGTCATGCAGTGAAAGCATTACAATAATCACGAAGCACCAAACAGAAGTTGGTTACAATATTTACAAGACAACAAAACACATCAGATAAAGTATTCAATATCTACGGCAAAACAACAGGTAACAAGTAACTGTAAGCTATTTAGGGTACGGTTCGAAAGACATGAAAACTGGATGGTTCACTTTTCGCACATCCCAAAAAACTAGCGGAGCCCATCAAACAAAAGCATCCGAGTTCAACGCTGCCGTGAAAAAATTGGAAACAACCGTGGAAAGATCAAGTCGCTTAATACACAATTTAGAGTAGTTTAATCTTCAGTTTTCTTTTCATGCTCTAGACTTTTTAGTCACCGCAATTGTTTGCTATATACGAGACACACAAGTCCAATAAGTGGCGACTCCAGCACTCGGGCTCCTCGCGAGTCTTCGGTTACGATTTACACTTCAGAAAATGAGCTTGCTTGCTTGGTATATTTGTGCCACCACCCGCTTCACTGGTTGTTAACTCTGGCTCTTTACATTGGGCCTTGTCAGCGTTCATATATTTTCTTTTCCTGTCTGGCCTTTTGTGTTCATTGTGCAGGTGGCCTGAATCACAAAATATCATTGGTGGTAGGCAGTTAACAACACCAGGTTTTCTGTATGCTTTCAAGGAATCAGCCAGATGCGCTCTGCTTTCATCTTTTTTCGTAGTAGGCATTCTCTCGAATAAGTTCTCTCGCGCATTACTCGGGCTCATCCGCTGGAGCTCGAGCTGCCCTCTGCTAGTAAGTATTTTTTTAATATAATTAATTGCACATTGAACGTTTTTTTTGAAGCAATGGATTTGCATAGAACATTGAATTTGAATTCCAATCCAATGTACAGTTTCCATTTTGAGAATAATTTCACACGAACGATAAATTGTCAACTAACTCAGGCTAATATGAATGAGCCTTTAGTACGCAAAGGACGAACTGGCGTTATCATTGCTCTGTGATATGTGTATGAAGTGCGTGATAAGCCCGAGTGACGCTATTGACCTGGAGTCGCCCCTGTGTCCAACGCATTCCCATAAAAAACGGAAAGCTCGAAATATGAATCGTTCGTTCCCACCACACAGATGTCAGTGTGTCGTTTCTCAATTTAACACACGGGTTTTTGAAAATATGCAAAGCCACACAAAAATGGAAAACGGGACGACGGAAGAAACGAATCGTCGATTGAACTCACCTTTGGCAATAGTCTGCTTACTACAAGAACAAGAATCAATGCCGATGCCAACATTCCCACGCCGACGCTACTTGAGTAATAAAACGCTGCAGACCTTGACAACGACGGCGCGTAGAAAAAAAATAAAAGACCTGAAACCAGGCAGAGGAGGCAGGTTGGTTCCAACACTGCGGAATACAAAAAGCAGAGATGAGCTTGCAGCACTGAGGATGACTGTTATTCAGTACTTTTTAAACACCCAAGGTACCGAGATACCGTATTTATTCGATTGTAAGCCGTGACTTAAAAGTTTTTTTTCATCATTTCGTGCGGCTTACATTTTATATTTCTTCACCTTATCGAAAGGTATAGACGACGTTTAAATCTCTCCTATTCGTCACAGGAGGGATTATAATGAACAGACGGTTGTAATGGTGTGAGGATCGTTACCAGGATTGCGAATAAACGCGAAACGTGCTAGTACACAAAAGTATCTCTGAGGCTTAGGTAACCTATGTTCAAGTGCGTCTTACAATCAAGGATGGCTTAGATTAATTTTTAACACCATTTCGTGCGGCTTACGATCGAGTAAATACGGTATGTTGCGAAACGTACTGCTCGAAAACAGAGGGCAAATTCATAAAAAAAAACAACTTTATACCGTAGAATCCACTGCACTTTCGAAGTAGTTTTCAAGTGAAAATCAAATAAATTTAAACAAGAATTAATTTCGTTAACAACAAAAGCGATCATATGTCGCGGAAAGGCAAGTTTGTTGTACAGCTGTTTCAAATTCAAAGGGTGATGCCTGTTTCAGGGGCCGAGCAATACCCCTTGTTCTTTCCGACGCCCGCCTACTCTCAGAAGCCAGCAACTTACAGCAGGCGTGCCACACTTGGCACGCCAAGCAATTTCCAATGGCACGCAGAAGCTCAAGTTTTACATATCAGTTTAGTTAAGATCACACAGACGGTATATTGACCTTGACCTGTATAAAAATACGTATGTTGTTGGTGCACTGAATGATTTCAAACCTTAAGTCGGCACACAATTACCAAAAGGTTGCCGGCCCTTGGCCGGGATAAATTATTAACTAAAGCTATACGCAGAATCCTCAAATAATGCTGGAGAATAAAATCGATATCTTTATTTGGTGCCGCAACACGGCGTGGCACAACAAGCAGATTATGAAAATAATGATTGGAGATTTTAGATTTAGACGCAAGTTTACAGTGTCCCACATATTCATACTTCTTTTTCATCCTGCACTTTTGTTTCACCTTGCTGAGATGAAAAGAAACATTTTTGTCCCACACAAAAGAAACACTTGCTTTTTCGCGCCCGAAGTTTCGCCTCTGATTTATTTCGGCCTTTTATCTTCCGATTCATACAAATGCAATCGCACCACACTACTATGGGCAACGTACGTCGCAACGAGGTTTTGATGGTGTACTTCTGGGAACGAAAACTGGGTTCCACGTGAAACGAGATTTTTTCGAAGGGCGACAAACACCAAGTCTTCATCGCTCCTTGCTTGGGAGCGCTCTTCCATAAGTAACGTGATGCCACCTGCAAAGTTTTTTGATGACAAAACTTAAAGTCGAGTCTATGCAACAAGAACAAACTACCAACTGTAGATCCGTCAAATTCCGTCAGCATCTCCAAAGAGCAGGGGGCATGCTTTCAAACGGGTGCAAACTTAATTTTTCCCCATACTCACAAGGGCCGACAATCGCCGACCTTTGTCCTGATATGGCAGAGCTTGTTTACCAGTCCGGTCAAACGCTCTCCTATATTTATTACTGCATCCGGGCTAATTGCACTTGATGCAGCACCAAAGCAAAACCAATGTTTGTTTTGGCGTTCTATTACTATTCTTTCATGCGTTTGCTCTGTCGCACTCAGAATTTTGTGGTGGTTAACTTTATACAATCCCAATAACACCTTTGTTTCACAACCTGGCAATGTTACTTTAGGTCACAATGATTCGTGCATATTAGAATGACTCAGAATGATATCTGCGGATTTTGCGCTCTGGTGGTTGCAGGTAGGCTTGCGTTGCGTAGTTAGTGGTACCGGTACTGGTGTACTGCCACATCCAGCGCGGGGTGCCTGGATTCTAAACATTCCGACAGGTGCCAATTGAGGACATGGGTCAGTCCGTGCGCATGTAGGTCGCTGGTGCCACGATTTGTTTCGGTGGATTTAATTGTTCACTGTTGCAGTTGCTGCCGTAAAGTCAATATGTTGTTAATCTTACGCTCTACTGCAATTAAATATTTTGCTGCTTTCGCGCAGAAAACCGTTCCAAAATGAGTCTTCCTGCTTCGTTATCGCCGGTTCGCAAGAGAACGGCAAGACTAGTCAACAACAGGCTGTGGGCTTTCAGATTGGGGTATGTGAGAGTGTTTCGGTGTTCGGTTCCGAATGCAAATTACAGCGCATTGGTGTCACGCTCGGCCTGTGGCATGGGTTTGACTCGTATGTGAGTTGCAAATGAAATGGACTAATATGTGTACAAGTGTTCAGTCAGTCAAGCGTTAAGAGCAATCAAGCAACAGCGTCGGCGAATTTAACGTCATCCATTGCGTTGTCCTCGAATTGTCTCCAAAATAGCGTTCTGCACCTGTTTCTTTGGCAAACTGCGTAATGCAAGTACCGTGCATGTCTTCAATGAAATCTGTTTCTGACTCGCACAATAAACTGAAACAAGCCATTTTTGAAAACCTCGCGCTTTTTCTGGCCAAGTGTACCTTCATTACCGCCTGAAGTGGCGTAGTAGTCCGAGAAGGTTGCCTACCCCTGAATTATATAAACATAAAGCGAAAAAACATTCGAGTAATTTCGAAACTCCGGTTCTCACAGCACTGAGCTGCCAACTTTGTTAGAAAGAAGCAAAAACCAGATTGATACAACTATCAATGGCGCAAATATCTTCTTATGCTGTGTTTTACATCATTGCGCGTGTCACGTAGTTGAGGACGTTCTTAAGGTGGATAAGCGCATTCACAGGCAATACAACAACCGGCTAAAAAACAATCGAACTTCATTGGGAAAACGGTTGGTTATAGATGATATTCTGCGACTGCAAGAACAAAATGTTGCAAATGTAAAGCTATCGCTGTGGAAGATATAGCAGATATTGAGCGATTAAAAATATCGCAGATAAAAATTGTTCTCGACCTCGAGCGCTGCGTTATGCTTGTCTTACAATCAATCATGAAAAGTAATGGGTACCAGCAGTGTTTTTTTAAGGTGTTTTGAGGGACCAAAACGGTCTCTCAAATTCCTCCAACGGTCTCTCAAAATATGGTGACCTGAGATCACATCAATGGAGAACGGTCTCTCAAATTCCTCCAAGCGGTCTCTTAAAATTTCCTTGCTGTCACCAAAGCGAAACCTCAAAAAAAAACCTGGGTACCAGTACTACCATCTTTACAGCACACTATAAGGTAGTGGTTCATAACCTTTACAAACATGCCGAACCCTTACGTGGCTTTCCAAGCTTTAGTGGAACCCCATTTTTGCCTATGCCCAGTATCATTCTGGGAGTTCTCGGAATAAGGAAGATCCGCTGTCGGCAAAGGTCTGAAATGAATTAATGGTATACGAAGGTGACCATAGTTAGCTTGTTGTGATATAACCACGCTTTTAGTCATGTTTCAGATGACCTTCATCTAACCCCTGAAAAAGCTCCGTCGAATCGTAGGGGTTCGATAGAACCGAGGTTGAAGAACCACTGCCATAAGGTAACGTATAAATTTGAGAGCCTAACTCTAATTCCTCCCAGTGCAGCGTTCACATACCTACCCTAAAAGAGCTGTACCACTTGCTGCCTCCTATGGGTTTGCCATCAGTTGTGTAGGAAATGAACTCCAAGTCGAAATCGTCAACAGTTGTGTAAACGTCGATACGAATGCACCCAATGACCTAATATTCAAACAAAAGTTAAGAAGCGAGATGATCAAGAAAAGAAGCAAATTAGTATTCTGCATGCAGTGTGTGAACGTGAACAGTCACCAATCAACGAATTTTTTCAGAGATAATTTACGGTTGCATCACTTACTTTGAATTGCAACACAACAAAAATCAACCATCGTATTATATAAAATATCAACCAATACTTTAAAAGTTTAAAGTTTCAGTTGATGCACTACTGACAGTAATAACACAGAAAGCAAAATGTGATCTTACATTTATAATGAATTCAATTTCTGCTAATAAAATCAAATACCAATGATAAAAAAATTAGCCGCTCTTTTCAATAAACCCTAGATCCAACTTTTTTCAATGTGAGTATATATTAAAAGGGGCATACACTAAGGCACTCTGTTTCAAGGGCTTTTTTTGTACCTTAAACCAAACCTTCACATATAAAGGCACAAATGTTTTGTGTGCACCTTTGAATTCGCTTGCATCAGCACATAAATTAAAGTGTTTACATATTGTTTCTGTGCATGAAATCTGTTGATTCAGCCAGTTAAATTACCCTTAATCATTTCACTAGTCCATCTTCCAAATGTACTTGCAACTTGCCTTTGCGCATACAATTGCATGTGGCATTTCTTTTCTTACAAATTGGGATTTTATTACTTACAGCTTTTGTTATGCAGCACAGAACATTTTTAAGCTGGAAACTGTTCACAAATAATGTAAATATGTATATTCAGCAAAACCTCAAAAATTTTAAGGATCATCACAGTCAAATCACTGCAGTGAGGCATGCTATGAATAACAGGAATTTCTACAGATAAAAACCAACTTGCATGCAGCATTGGTCTTAAGCTCTCCAACCATTTGTGCTGGGCATTTACACCAAGCATAAAATATCTCATACATCCAACATTGAAATGCTGCCACAGAAAATCTAAAAGCTTTGCCTGCAGAACACAGCCAGGAACAATAATTTCACCACCTGTAGCTCAGGACTAACAACACAACCTGTGTTAGCATTCTACAATGCCTGGCATATAGGCACTAAATATTTGTAAATGTATATTGTAATAGCCTGATATGATAACAAAAATGGGGTTAACTGAAAGTCATTTTAAAGAAATTACATGCATCTTCAAGTTCACATGGAGATTTTTGTTGATAAATCTGCACTGTTAAACTCTTGAAATCAAGCCTACTGCAACATACGTATGCCAACTCCTTTAATGGAGGAATGATATAGTTTCTGGATCCATTTGTAATACTTGTTTGACTGTGCTGTAGAATGATATCTGAAACCAAAAAATATTAGGTTACAAATACAAGATGAAGCCCGTACCACATATAATGACTTTTCCATGATCAAATAGAGCACACCTGTAAAATTGACTGAATCATAACAAACATTTAAAAGCATAGCTTTGGTTAAAATTGAAAACATAAAGAGAAGATGAACTTGACTCTTTGATGTGCCAACAGGGTGAACTTTGCTTCAGCCAAATATTTTAAATGACCTTTGTTTTAGTTCACGTGCAATGCACCTTCAGGAGTTACCTTTTCTGAATTGAACATTTCTACACAATGATGTTTTCCTATATGTAGTGATTTTGCATTTGCAAGAACATTTTTTTGCACAAATTTTGTGTTTACCTTGGCATCCAAGGAAAGTATTACCTTCATGCGAAACTCCAAAAGTGGCAAATTGATGGATATAATTTTTTGTTGTCAGTAAATTTTTGCCTGTCATGTGCAAGTGCTGTACTTGCCAAAACAAAAATTTCGAATATAGTCAGGAAAGTCGGTCATGTTTCTTCTTCCAAAAGATAAGTGTATTCACCAGCAAAAAACAAGTACATTAGGCACCTAACATCAACCAGATAAAGGTCTAAATTTTGGTGGTTGGCTAGGCATACATGATACACGTAATCATTTTGAAGTTAAAGCTATGGTGCTAACCCAAAACCACATGCACTTGCTCCCCCTGCACATCCACATCCCTAGAATTGAGAATTTTTGCAAATGCAAGATTTTCCATTAGATTTTTTAGCACATGGCAAGTTTCATCTGCCTTATTACTTAGCCAATGCAATTCTTGTCTTTCATGCAAAATTCTGAAAGTGGCATGCAGACAGATATAATATTTCGCTGTTAAATATGTTTTTGTCACATGAAAGTACTTCTTTAAAAGAGTTTTAACTCTAGTCAATACTTTAAAAGCACCGTAATGACACATGGAAGTCATATTACATATTGTTTAAAACACATTTTAACAAAGTTGTTGCTAACATCACGCTTAATCTTGAAGTTTCGTGTGCAGGGAATTAAGTTAAGAACCGGTTGTACCAAAAATATCAATAAAATTTCTGTAATCTGTTACACTTGAAACTATGAGCCTACTTCAGCCAGAAGAACTACACTAGCAAACTTGACAGGTTTGCTAGTTGAGGTTTTCGATGCCTACAGTATTGCTGGTGATACGAGCATCAAAGTAAGTTTTATTAACTTAAGGTTTAAATAAGCACCATACCAATTTTACCAAATATCAGAATGCAAACAAAAAACAAGAAACACACAATAAATTTACACACAAGACTGAAGGTGTATGCTCCCCAAGCAAACATTTATCCAAATATAAATAGAAGCATTCCACATCAAAACACCTTACCAATAGCACTTCCACTCCCGACATTAAATATGGACAGAATCATTACACTTACGACTGAAGACAGTTGCAATAATACGTGTGTGGTTGCCATTCCCATAGAGATTTGTAACACCCAAAATCAGGCCTAGAACCTCAGAAGTGAGAAACCAATTATAGAAAATCAAATGTTAATTCTAAAACAAATGCACACACAATCTAAAACACCTGTTAAATGCAATAATAATTCAGATGAGAGCAATTAACTTAAAATACAAGCCATCAGCACCTTTCAAACCAGTGTTTCCCAACCTTTATCTACTTGCACCATTTTTGTTTCATACTTTGCTCCCATACCACCCACATTTAGAAAACTCTAAAACTCATGCATAAAAAGCAAGAAATTATTATCAAGACGATTTAATGAATACCTTAGAAAGGGATACTAGCCAAAGTTGAAAACCTCAAAATTTAAACTAAAAAAATTACAAACACAACCCAAAATTTAAACTAAAAAAACTACCAACACTAGAACCTGATACAGAGGCCTAAGCCTAGTATGGGATGCAACAGTTGTGAACACTTTTGCTCAAGGCCACTACAAAGACTCTGCCAGACAGGCTGGTTTTGCAGCTAGAAAAGCTGAGGACACAAAACGCCAAAAATACCATGACCTCCGAGGCAATTACCACTTTCAACCAGTGGCAATTGAGATCACTGGTGTGTATGGCAAGCTCATTGCCCCTTTGAGTGGTCTTGCAAAGAAACTTGTTGATGTGTCTGGCGATCCCAGGGAGTGCCAGTGGCTCCACCAGCGCCTGTCCCTAGCTGTTGTCATGGGAAACGCTGCTAGCATATCAGCCTGTGTGCAAGTCTGATCTAATTTTACCTGTTCCTTTTCTAGTTGCTTTTAATGTACTGACCACCATCGATGTCTGCCACTTGCCCCTATATCAGTGTAGCTATTGCTTTCGGAATCTTCGTTCTTTCTGTAAGATTCATTGTTCCCTGAATTGTGGAGTGTTACCTTGTGCATTGGTTAAATATCTTGTCAATCGCACAGCCCATGATGGGAGTACAGCATGGTATTATGTTTCACATTGCTTGAAACCTGTGAGGCACAAACCCCTTAAAAATGGAGTTGTCTCTTCTCTACTATTTCATTGATGCAAGAAAACACTTTACTGACAGTGTTTTGTAAATCATGCTCAGTTGCAGCAAGACAGAATCAGGGTCTTCAATATGTTAGTAATCTCAATCATCACTGAGAACCCCTGTTTGCCCTCTTCCATAGACTGAAAAATCTGTGGCTGGAAAACAGCCTGACTAGTGACTGGTATGGTGACACCATGTGTGGTACACGTACATAGCATACAGTACTTTGGGAACAACTATACTAGTCCAAAACTCAAGGCCCCATCATTGTGAACCAGCCTATACTATTTCGTTAATGTCACTTGCAAATACAGCAGAAACCCATTACAACAATACAATTCACGTATTATTAAACATTGCACCAAAAAAGGAAATACAAAAATAATGCAATCAAAAAGCAGTAAGAAATACATAAACAAAAGAAAATATATGCAGATGAAAAATACAGAAAATGTAAGATAAAAACAAGATCAGGGCATGAGAGACCAGGTCAAAAACAGATGGAGATCGAAGGCAAGGGTACACAAACGTAAAATGATATACACAACAATCATTTACATGGCATTGATGGTGGTCAAGCAATGGGTGATGATTCACGGTATGTATGTACAAATATGTGAGACATGCACACACATGAGATAAATTAGTGACACTATAGGTTATGAGGCAGAAAGTAATGCAACAACCATGACATTATAGAACAAAGGCACATAGTAGAGGCAAAAAAAACTATAGCTATCCACACAAATTGCAAGGAAACAACACAAATTACCCATGGACCATAATGGAGTGGATCTAGGGTTGCCAGATCACTTGAAATTTTTTCAAAGACATTTTGTGGTTATTGAAATTTAATTCATGCCTACTTTTGATACTTTTAAATATAGTGGTGTAGCACATTTTTTCAAACAAACATTGCTGAATAACAATGGGTTGGGCACTCTTTGCTACACATTTGTTTAAGATGGAACAAATCTAAATGTTTTTCGGTTCAATTGGCCTACATTCAGTATTATATGCAACTGCTGGTGATTGCAACAAAAACAACACTAATAAAAATAGCAACACCACATACACAAAAATGAGAAACAGGATGCATGAAGACATGAACTGAAAAAGCAATACAGGTGCAATGGGTGAAAAGTTGAAGTATGTACAGATTAGGGTTACCATATCTGAAGAGGAAATTTCCTGACAATCTCAATGGCTACTTTTTGCGACAACAAACAAGCGCTGTACAGCATTTTTCAGTATGTTCTTGCAACTACCAATCTACCCCAAAAAAGCATCACCATCACAGAAGAAAAATATCACAGAATTGTTACACAATAGGCTACAAGCGATAAAATACAAAAAACATGTTTTACTTTCCCAATCCTGACTATTCATATTTTTCAGAGAATTTAGTGATGAGATCCCCTGAAGTTAACAAAATTCCGCACATCAGAGCATTTTTTAAAATTATTTCCAGACACAAATTTTAACACCGAAATTCCAGACAGGTCTGGGAAATTCGGGACATATGGCAACCCTAGTACAGATGACCAGGTGAAAAATGCACAAAGGTAAAGGAAGCAAGCAACAATAAATAAGGGTAATGAGGCAGAGAACGATGCATTAAAACACAACATTGCATTACAGATGAAAGTAATTTCATTAAAAAAGCAAACAGCAAGAACAGAAAAAACAATGTTTATCCACACAAATCGGGAAATAGTAACACAATTACCCACGGACCATATGATAATGGAGTGGAGGAGTGAGTACCTGGATGAATGCAAGTCCGACCAGACACCTGGCGTCACCAAATGAGGTTGAAGAAACATGGGTACAAACAGATTACAACATGTTTTTGTTTAGCAGCAAACAATAATCCAGTAATTGTTAGGGACATGAAAAACAAAATAAGTTTAGTTGATGAGCAAACTATTACTATTTAGTTGTAGAAAATATAAATAGTGGGCTATCTTGTTAAATTAGTTGTTTTGTTTAAACTTGATTCTTGAATGTTCGGTGTAATCTATACTATATACAATAGTGCAGTAATGAACAAACAATTTAGTGATTTTCGCGCAATTCTCCTGCTGACTTCTTTTTAACATAAGGGTTAAACACAGTCACTTTGCACAGTTTTAGCGTGAGTGCAAACTCACCCGGTAACGACCTAGGTCAACTCAGCCGCCAGTTGCTCCAGCCGCCAGTCGGCTCTAATACGGACGTCGGCGAAACGCTAACGCGTTACCAGAGCGTGGCCACATTGAACGGCTTGAACCAATATTAGCGATCATATCGGTGAAAATATAATTAATATTTCAACCGAAATGGGTCATTTACATGTCCAAAAATATATTTTTCGTGATTAAAACTTGCGCTCTGATCTCCAACAGCTTGTTTCAGAGCGTTAAAATCTCAACCCTTTGCTCAGCACTAAACCTTCAATGCTGGTGAAAGAGGGTTTCAATCTAACAAATATTGCGCACATATCCGTGGAAAAATTATAAAAATTTCAACTGAAATAGGTCATTTATATGGCCAACATTACATTTTGCTTGATTAACACTTGCGTTCTGATCTAGAAAAACACCTAATACAGTGATGAACTTTTGACTTTTCCGCCGGCAGTCAACGACCAATGCTAGTCAAACATGGCTTCAATCAAACGAATATTGCGCTCATTTGCGTGGAAATATTATTAGTATTTTAACTGAAATAGGATATTTAAATGTCCAAAAATATATTTCGCTTGATTAAAACTTGCACTCTGATCTCGAATAGCTTATTTTACAGCGATGAACTTAATTGTGACATTTTTGTCGGTAGTCATCGCTCAATGTCAGTCAAACATCGCTTCAATGAAACAAATATTGCGCTCATATCCGTGGAAAAATTACAAAAATTTCAACTGAAATGGGTTATTTGCATGTCTAAAAATACATTTTGCTTGATTAAAACTTGCGCTCTGATCTAGAAGGCTCCTAATACAGCGTTGAACTTTTTGCTAACAGTCAGCACTCGATGCTAGTCAAACATGGCTTCAATCAACAGATCATTGCACTCACACCCGTGGAAAAAATCATTAATATTTTAACTGAAACGGGTTTTTTATATGCCCCAAAAAACGTTTGCTTGATTGAAACTTGCGCTCTGACCTCGAATAGCTTATTTTACATGGATGAACTTAATTGTGACATTTTCGCCGGCAGTCAACGCTCAATGTCAGTCAAACATGGCTTCAATGAGACAAATTTTGCGCTCATGTCCGTGGAAACATTAAATATATATTAAATGAAATGGGTTATTTACATGCCCAAAAAATATTTTGCTTGATTAAAACTTGCGCTCTGATCTCGAATAGCTTATTTTACAGCGATGAACTTTTGAGCTCTTCGGCAGCAGTCAACGCTCAATGCCAGTCAAACATAGCTTCAATGAAACAAATATTGCGCTCATGTCCGTGGAAAAATTAACGATATTTTAACTCGGATGAGTCGTTTACATGTCCAAAACTATATTTTGCTTGATTAAAACTTGCACTTTCAAACAAAAAACCTCCTTAGACAGCGTTGAACTTTTGACCTTCTCGCCAGCAGTCAGCACTCGATGCTAGTCAAACATGACTTCAATCAACCGATCACTGCGCTCATATCCGTACAAAAATATTTAATGTTCTTTCTGAAATGGATATTTTATATGTCCAAAAATATATTTCATTCAATGAAAACTTGCGCTCTAATCTCGAATAACTTGTTTCGCAGCGTTGATCTTGTAACATTTTCGCAGGCAGTCAACACTCAACGTCATTCAAACGTGGCTTCAATCACCGATCATTGAGCTCATATCCACGGAAAAATTATTGAGATTGCAACTTGAATGGGTCATTTGCACGTCCAGGTGAACAACTTAACTCCTGGAAACTTCAAAGGCACTATGTCCTAACGTTTGATTATACTGATGTCGACGTGTGCTGTGTGTGAAACTGACTACTGTGATTTTAAATATTCCGTTTAATTTAAGCGAGGTCTCTTTTTCTGCTAGCAATAACCGGTTCTTTCTTCAGCGAGAAGTACTAATGTCGGATTTCAGCGGTTTTTAGACGCCACCAAGGGCGTACGGAAGGGGGAGTTTGGGGTTAACCCCCCCCCCTTTGAGCTTGATATTTTACAAAATTTTATTACCTTCACAAGCAGATTAATTGTTTTTACATACTTTTTGCTTGTTAATTTGTCGACTAAATGCAAATTCCACGGAATAAATTTGCATGCAAATTTCAAGGAACATTGTAAATGGGCTAAAAAAGTAATAATTAGGTTTTGGTGGGAATCTGGGTTATCGTCTGCGTCCAGAAACCATCTCACCACATTTTGCAGA
>Ga0210059_1005248_pt1 | contig 20873 bp, 8 predicted proteins | sample Ectturendosymbi2_FD_188042 | JGI IMG/M metagenome (GOLD analysis project Ga0210059, IMG submission 188042) | Ecteinascidia turbinata endosymbiont from Florida, USA - Sample 2 (SPAdes) (version 2) | ecosystem: Host-associated > Tunicates > Ascidians > Unclassified | place: Key West, Florida...
GTAGCAGACAAAACAAAGACAATTGTTTCCGATAAAGTGAACTATCGCGGAACACAATTTTAAACATGCATAGTGGACGAAAGGTCTGCAAAAAGTGGTGAGATGGTTTCTGGATGCAGACGATAACCCAGATTCCTACCAAAATCTATATTGTTACTTTTTAGCCCATTTAAAATGTTACTTGAAATTTGCATGCAAATTTATTCGGTGATGTTTGCATTAAGTCGACAAATTAACAAGCAAAAAGTATGCAAAAACAATCAATCTCCTTTGCGCAAGTAATAAAATTTTTGTTAAGTATCCAGCTCAAGGGGGGGAACCAACCCCCTTGCGTACGCCCTTAAATGCACTGATATCATTTACTACGCTAGGAAACAGTTTGCAGTTTCAAATTTAGGAAATTTACATGGCTGATAACATCAACTGAAATGCTAAATATAACAACCAGTTCTCATTACACGAAAGAGCCTTTTCTTTGTACAGCTATCTTTCTCTTCTAGAAAATCATGCACAATGTGTTTCTGTTTGCAAAATCGTTTTAGAACTTTTCTCTAGAAAGCCAAGTTGTCCTTGCTAGAAAAATCGTTGAAGAAAAATAAAATCACTAAAACTAATGAGTAGGAGTGGCTTACTTTCTGGTCATCAAAAGAATGCAATGCGCCATTTCTAAGCATCCAATGCGCCACTTATGGCGCATGCGTCACAGGTTGGCCATCCTTGATTTATGCCATTGGACTTTTAACAATCAAATAATATGTATGAAATGACTGGTGAACCTTTTCAAGAGAACCATAGAAGTACATATGCTTGAATCACAAATCTGCATCACACTTTTGCAACGCAATATGGGAAGCATCATCTTACGTATCTCCAGGATGGTAGTTATATAACTGTATTTCATCTTCGTCATAACGTCTCATAGTTTCATAAGTTGGGCCTCCAGCAACAACTTTCAGTGTGAAGTTGCCATTAAAAGATTTTTGCGTGTTGTGAATATGTTCATTCAACTGGAACACTGTCACAAATTCTGCAAAAACGGAATACATTTTTTACATTTTGCTGAAAATAGTGCTTACTGGTCAACAAAAAATTTGTTGCATTGGTGCAAACACTTGTTCTAACTTGTAGTAACCATGCTGAACAGCTTAGGGAATACGTAAAGGGAACAGGTAGTCTACTGGTTTAGCCTGTACAAGCGCACATTGCTCCATGGCTTAACACCTTACTAGCCTACCAACACCTTGCCCAATTTTATCAGGTACTGGTAGCTATTTGATCTTAGACAAAACCAGAAAGATTAATTTCTCTGCACTGTTAGGCAAACTACAGAGGAGACTAACATTAGTCATGTGCTGTACTGCAGCAAACCTGAGTGCATACGGCATGCAGACATAGGCCTTAACTTTCCCTGTTTCTGGGTGCAGGTAGCCTAGCCTTCACATTGCCCTCAATACCTCAACTAGCCTACTGACAAGTTGCCCAATTTTATCATTGTGTTTAATGGCAAACAGCACCAGAAATGTAGATGTTCACCCTTTGTGCAATGTTTTAGACAATCTATGTCCAACCGCGGCACAATCGAACGTTTTGTGTGGCCCAGTTTAGAATTTCTCTGTAATAAGTGTCCTCGATACTGACAACCTGTCCAGTTGTCCTTATTTTGATAATCTTGAATTTGACATTTTTGATGCAGGTAGTCAACAGTGCCACTATATCACGTCTGTTGCCATTGCAGTTGGTATTCGAACGCTTTCAGTACTTTAGCTTAAACTGATCCGTTCAATGTGTGGCCCTCATTTAATATGTCATTTAATGTGCAGCCCTGGTTAAGATAGTAACATAATTTTTGATTCAGTTAGCCATTTGGCTTCGACATAGCTATTTTAAACAAACTACAACACAGGAGATCCATGACCCATGTGCTGTAAGCTACAGCAGTAAACTCGTAAAACGTACTTGACCGAGTGAAAATCAGTCAGCTAAGACAAGCTAATGTTGACAGCGTTTCAGAAAATGTATAGGAATATGAAAAAGAACTAAGATATACTAGTTATTGGGTGAAACTGTACAAAAAATATGCACAAAATACAGTAGAATTTGCCTAATTCGTCACCTCAAGGGGATTGGAAACAAGTGACGAATTACGCAAACAGGCGAAAACTCTATCGTAGAAGCTCGTATACTGTGTTATAGTAACTCGTATGTATACATAGTGCTCTTATTTGCAGTAAAATACAAGTTTATGACGTTATGGTTGAATACAACAATTAATTCCTCTGCTCTTTTTGGACACCTCCATTCAATGAAGCACCTTTTAAATCTTTAATAAATTTAATAAACTTTTCCGCGTTCTCTCAATGGGGAGTCGGGTCGCGCTTCGCACCTCGTGTATAAATTCGATAAACAAATTGCAAGGTGCAACAATTCTCAGATAAAGATTCTTAATTTGTTTGAATTCCGACATGTACGAGCTGCTTAGACATCTAAAGCGAAACTGCAAATGACGAATTAGACGAACAAACGCTTCTCAGGGATAGAAAGAGGTGACGACTTAAGCAAATTGACGAATTATACGAACAGAAATGTACATAAAAGATAAGGATTCTGCCGGGACCGACAAAAAAGTAACGAATTACGCGAAATGACGAATCAAAAGATGACGAATTAGACGAGTTCTACTTGTACCACTAAATATGAGGATATCAAAAATGCCGATTGTATGATGGATGGCGCTGATAGCAGATTTGAAATCAGTGACCAAAAGCTGTATAGAATCAGTTAAACGAACTCGTGCAACAGAAAACGAACAAAAAATTGTTGGCCAGTGAGTCTTTTCCAATATGAAAAATTTACTGTAAAGCTTTAGGGCAGACCTTAAACAGATGATAAACTTTCTTTAATCTAACTGAACCAATAATGCTGAGAAGCCATCACCGCTATTATTGAATTTCCATATACATCCATCAGTAAAAACCTGTTCTAGCAACAAAAAGCGTACCAATGTTCAAAAAACAGTAAGGCAACCTTTGCTCAAAGGTACATGCAATTGGCTGCATATCTTCAAATGGCGTCAAAACTGCATAGCTCTGCATTTCGACACAGATCAAATGGTTTATTTGGCATTAGTGGCAATGCGTAGCAGAGAATACCAGATCTGGTCAACCAGAAGCGATGATCCAACACATTTGGATTTGATAGATACATAGGAAGCAACAAGGCAATACAGAAGAAATAAAAGATCACAAAACAACAAAGAAACGGGGGAAACGCAACAACTTAAATAGACAAAAGCAAATAAAAACATGTCCAAAAGGAGTAAACAATTAACAAATGAAGCTGTAAGGGAAAAAATTCACAAAAAAGCAACAAGGGCAGCAATGCAATGGATGACTTCTAGCTTCTAGCAGAGTTGAGTTTATTGTCGAAAACACCAAACAATTCCATGCAAATTAAAGTCAAGACGCTGGGACACCGAAAAAAAAAACTGTTACACAGGTTGTCTCACCGGACACCCCTCGACAGTTTCATAAATTTTTATCATGGCCGAAAGTTAATGGTCGAAATGTTGGGAATTTAATAGGGTTATATTTTTCAGAGGCTTCTAAAAACATAACCCCATTTAAAGAGCTAGAAACCTAGCAAGCTTCTAGCTCAGGTAGATGGTTTCTAGGAGATTGTTGCACGGATTAGTAAAGCAAACACTGTTCTGCTTGAGCTTCATCGCTCTGTGAAAACAAAATGGGAGTTTTCAATCCTCACCTATAGCCATGAATCTTGGACAATGACTGAACGAGTGCCATCTCAGGTGCTAGTGGCAAGAGATGGGAATTCACGGCAAAGTGCACAGCTGTGAAATTCGCAAAAACCTGAATGTAGAGCCACTTCTCCGAAATTGACAGATCGTAGCTACGTTGGTTTGGTCGTGTGTCCAGAGCGACCAAGGAAAAAATGATGGAGGCAAGTCTTGCTGGCTACATTTCTTTTTATGAATTTCACCTTGAACGACGCAAGTCTTAGCTTTGAGCTGTTTGTCTCGAAAATTACAATGCTCCATAAATGTGGCTTTGTAAACTTTCGGCAGTTTGAATTGTTCACTCTTGGCTGACATGCGTGGCATACAAAAATTTTAACACTCAGCTCTTTTGGTTGGCGTGTTAGAGTTGCCACATGATGTATCCTAGCAAATGATACATTGTCGAAAATTGGGTGCTAGGTGGTTGAATCCCACTGGTGATCTATTGCTATTTCTTAATGTTTCAAATGCTGAAAGACCTCGGTTAATCCGGATCTTCGCCAAAACCGATAAAACTTGTGTTACTAGTGATTGCTAACGTTTTTCTTTACAAAAATCTTCGGTTTATCCGGATTTTTTCATCCGGATCTCTGGCATCTCGTAAACCGGATTTTTTGCACTTCTACGCTGTTGTGTTTTTAAGTGCACTGAATGGCCTCTAGGAAAGATACGTCAGCTTGCAGACGCAACACAAGCGTGTCCACAATCCCCAACGAACATTTAAAACAGCTATGTCCATCTCGCGGCTCGCATGCGGCCCAATCGAAGATCTTGTACAGACTAGTTCAGTTTTCGCTGTAGCCTACACACTGACAACCTGTCCTTGTTTTAATAATCTTGATTTTGACATTTTTGAGGCAGGTCGTCTTCAATGCCACTTTATCACGTATGTTACCACTGTTAGGATTCGAACGCTTTGAGTAAATTAGGTTAGCTGAACTTAGTTTGCTAAGCTCAAAGTAAGCCATTCCATGAGCGGTCCTCATTGATATGTCATTCAATGTGCAGCCCTCATTAATGTGTCATTCAATGTGCGGACCTGGTTAAGGCAGTGGAACAATTCTTGGCTCAGTAAGCCATTTGGGTTGGACATAGCTGATTTAGAATTATGGTAATAATGGCCGAAATACCGCAACATCCGATTAATCGTAGAGAGGATCATTACGTCACGCACGGGTATAGCATACCACGTTGAACATAACGCTCAAGGCACGCAGCTTCAGCACGGTTTCAATCTATTGGTCAGTGATGAGTGTGCGTGCATGTGTAGAGAATATCTCCGAGTGTATTGTACTCGGTAAGATGTCTGAAGGGCATTACCTTCCAATAGAGTGACTGCTTATGGAATAGTCGCAGAAATCTCTGCATCAGTCCTAAATCCCCAGATTTCTTCGCAGCCAAGTAATCTAAAATTACACTGGTCAACAGCAAATTTAAACGGTGATTGCAATAAGTGGCCCTAAAAGTATTTTTGACGCTGACTTCAAGAATGTCATTATTTTTTGTAGCATATCCAGTTTTTGAGATATCTGTATGTTTTGGTTACCAGCTAGCTAGCCTACCACAGGCCAATGAACAACAAAAGGTACCATTGTTTTGCATTGTGACGTAACACAGAATAATAATTGATGTAGCAGACATGCCATTTGCGAAAGTAAAGCAAGTTTATTACCTTAACTGAGTGACGTAAATGCAAAAATCTGTTTTATTGTGTGACATATTGATATCTCTGTGTACACAGGCAATTCAAAACATTAAATCCCCATTGCATATTCAATTCATTTGAATGAATCGTATGATAACAATCAGATTGTTTGGAATGCTTTTTAGTTGGTTATACTGACTACCAGTGGAGCCCGTGTGGAACTCTCAAGGTCATAAGCATATTAATGGGAATGCATATAGGAGTTACCAAGTATTGCTGCTTTTTATGTTTATGGGACAACCAGTCTAGGTGCTACTGCGGATCACTATGAAAAGCAACATTTGTTCACAAGAAACTTGTATGTTCTTGGAGTGAACAGTGTTCAAGAGATCAGCATCCTCCATTAGCAAATCATGAGAAACCCTGATGTCACCTTTGCATATAAAATTGGGCTTGATGAAAAATTTTGTGAAACCAATGGCCAAATGCAATTCCTCTAGCTTTAATTCAACTACTGTATTGGTGTGAGAAGTTTACCGATCTCATGAAAGCTAAACTGAACGAAGTAATTTTGTAGGCCTGTAGATTTGTAGAGGTTTTGACAGATCAAAACTTCAAGTTAAGAATGTCCAGTCAAGAATACACTGAAATTGCAAGCTCAGAAAGCATTCAGGTGGATATGCTCGATCTTCATAAGAAATATTAAGGCTCTTTGTTTTTAAGCAGAAGTTGCAGAATTGCTTTAACTTACATAGAGATGGGCTTGCATATATCTCTAAAGATGCATTTTTTCATTCACACCAATGTTTTTTTGGAAAGCCTTGATGCCATGAGTGTCTACCAGGGTGAATAATATTCAAGCTATAGAGGCAAGATATCAGGGGTTCTGAAAAGAATCAATCATGGTATCGCCTGCTGGGTGTTGTCTCGTGGTGATCCAGCCACACTTAAAAAAAATCTTGTTCAAAACACTTATAGAAGTTTTATGAGTTCCGCTACCAAGGCCAGAAGTCCTCTACTTGTTATTTCAACTTGTTTTTTTGATCATTCGTAATAAATTAACAACTTTAAATAGACTGAATTATCAGGTCATTTTTCACTTGGAAACAAAAGTTAATATATTAGCATACAACTGTTTATATACCCAAAAAGGCCTTTCGCTATATAACTCCAAAATTTGACGTGCCACAAGAAAATGAATGCCAAATCTGGAATCAGCACCCAAAAGTTATCTAAAAAAGTTATGTCATATTCTCGTTTAATACAAACAGTGTTTTTTGTTGACCTGTGTTATGAGCATAAGATTATTCATAAATGCCGGGATATGACAGTTGCTAGTCCAATGTCCATTGTAAATACATCAACAAATTCGTTTTCCTTCAGCGAAAGTCTGCTGTTGGGTCGTAAATGTGTTCAATTTGAGTGATTTTCAACGATATCTCAGTTCTTAGATGACGTCGGGCTAGAAACAATCATCTTCGGTTAATCCGAATCTTCGCCTAAGCCGGATAAAATTGTCAGTCAAATCGAATCCGGATCAACCGAGGTTTACTGTAGCTAGAAGTATTGTGCCTTGCATATTGCAAAATGGGGCGCGACTTTCCTATCACATTTATAGCAATTAACATCTGGTTGACAAAGCTCATAAAATTCCATAACAAGTTTGCAATAACTAGTGAAAGACAGCTAAAGCCCACCACTGGTCCTATTCTTCAGGAAGAAATAAACAAATTCAAAAGAAATGGCTGGAATTAAATGGAAAAAAAACTTAAAAGCTCCACTACCCTTTTTTAAATGGTTTACGCAAATTTTTATGAAATCTTAAAAAAACATTTGAAGGACCAGATATCCTATTGTGATATCGTGGCACTAAGTATTTTATTTGCTAGCTGACTAATTTCCAGGTCTTGAGTTTGGCTACTAAATATTCAGGAGTCCAAATTTCATTTCATTTGCATCACTGGCATTTGCAACTATTATTTTTTTACAGTTGACAAACCTTTGAGTAGTGATTGCTGCGAAGAAGTACATCAAACCAAGTGCATGCCCAAACTTGTACATATACAGAAGCATAAAACTTTAATAAAAGTAAAAACAAACAACTGGAAGAAATGCAAACTTTCGAGATGTAATGTATTATGTTTTTGAACCATCATATTACTTATTTAGTGGTTGCAAAAATATTTTTAGCAGGCAATAGCAGAGCCATTGCTCATTAAGCACAAGGTTTTTCACATCTTTTACGTGTATGGAGAGACGACACTTATTGAAAAAATACATTGCAAACATGCAGTCACAAAAACAATCAACACCTGATGTGCTAATGCAAGGGAGACTATCCTCCTTCTCATAAGGACATTCGAATGTAGCAACTTGACCACGGGAAGCTAACGCCTTCAATGCCAGCTGTTGGTCAAAGAACAATGTTGTTCCAGGTGGACAACCAACTTTCACAGTAAAATCAATACCTGCAAACACATCTTTTGGATCAGGGGTTACCAACCAATCACCAACCATGTACCTATTCAGCATTTCAACAGACGAGCATGCATCCCCTAAAAGACTAATATATATTTAACAATAAACATAGAATTAATTTTGATAACAATATTCACTGATACATGAAGAAATATTTGGAAATAAATAATAACACTACAAATAAAATTTTCCTCTTCTGCTAACCTTAAATTTACCCCTTCAGATAAGCAAACGTACCCCTAGGGAACATGTACCCCAGGTTGGGAACCTCTGTTTTGGATAAACTAACAAAAATCGACTTGAACAGTACCTCAAACTCAAGTGCAATGAGAGAGCTGTAAATAATTACTTTTGTGATTGACTAGTGTTGCCAATAGAGCGTTCGGCATCCCATACAAAACTCACACTATCAACGAGGAAGTGTGACGCACCATCACCCAACACTAAGTCATTACCAAGACCTATTTATCACAGTGAAAAAAAGAAAATTAAGATCGTATGGACATGTTACAAGAACCAACGCATTCTCCAAGACTTCAAGGAATGTTGCAAGGAAAATGCGGCAGACTGAAGAAAAAATGCAGCAATCACATCACGGAATGGACAAAGAAACCTTTGCAGAAAAAAAACCCAGGTAGTTGCAAACAACCGTCAATTATGGACGCCCCTATGACCCTCAAATATAGGGTTATAGGACAAGAAGTGCTGCCAAATGTGACGGTGATGAAACAATCAGTATTGATGCAGGTTAATGGTGGAGTAGTGCCCTGGTATTGTGGTGTTGAGAGTTAATTTTGTATTTGTGAGCTTGATTTCTTTGCTTTCAGATCATGCCATAGTTTTAGTATAAAGCTTATTGACAATACACAGTATATACCTCTTGGGTCGTCATATTTTACCTTACTTTAACAATTTTTAAATGGTAAAGAAGGAATTTCACGGTTGACAATTGTTGATTGATACTAATGCTCCTCACACGTCAAAGACTTATTGTTTAAAGGTTATGTGACAAGAAAATTGTCAAATGCATTTTCTGATCAAATTTGATGAAACATTATTCCATCAACGCACCTGCAAAAGTTTGCGTACTGTGAGTCAATCATTCAACTATTACACTGATGGCTTAGGGGAAGGATGGTTCGCAGATGCTCCAGCTATCCGCATAGTGCAAGTTCTATAAAAATTTACAATTTCACACATCTTACGAAATGGTATTTTTGTGGATGGAATTTACATGGAAATCGTTGTTTTAGTCATGGTGTGCATACTAATTGCAATAGGAAAATATATTTTTCTGAAGTGTGATGGAATACTGCAGATGATGTATCAGTGATCTCTGCAACCAGAGCCTTGGTGGAAATAAATTCACAAGATTAATTTTCAAAGTAGGCTACGAAAAATCGTTTTCTATTTCTGTTCTAGAAAATATGCACTTCGCTGTTGTTAAAGCTAAGCTATAAAGTGCAACTAATTGATGTCTTATTGGTACAGTTGCCTCAGACAACTTTAACAAAAAATGTTGCTGACCACCAACAAATCAATGTTTGAGTGGTATCTGAACAAAGATTACTTGCCACGACAATTGCAGACACAAAAGTTGGCAGAGCTGTAGTTAATACCAACATCTTTGGAAAGTTTTGTCATTAATCTCAGTTTGGAATAATCCCCAGACTTTCGTGCTGTTGTGACAAAAGTTTATCTTGGATGGTAATCTGAAATTACTTTAGATTATGGACGGTTGAAAGTAATACGATTGCTCAATGCAAAAATAATTGAACTTTCAAAGGTCCCTTGGAGAGCTCAAGTGTTGTATTGGTGAGGAAACAAGCAAATGGTAAGGACTACATATCGATTACTATGTCATCATCAACAGATACACTGTGCTGATCTTCATGCTTTTTACGTAGCCTGCATCAGTGTGGTTATCAATAATATTATCAAAGATACTTTTTACTCTTCCATGAAAGTGAAATTGGCGCCCCATCAAATTGCTCTTGTTCCAGAAGCAAGGTTCACCCACAGTGTTTGACACTGATGGAGGCTTTTAATTTTGTCGACTATCATTTGGGATGAATAACAAAGTCCAATTTTCATTAAGTCATGGATGGCTTCAATAAACAACATCAACTAAAACAAGTTCATGTCTATCTCATTGAACTGACTGTTACAGGTGCCACAGAAAAGAAGCATCAAGAAACTGCAACGTTTACAGGAAGCTGCAAAAACCAGCTTCGAATCAAAATCAATAATTTGTGTGAAAAAATGAGATTTACTTGGGCTATGAAGCTGCGTGTAGGTAGATACAGCCTGATCCATCTCACCTGCAACCATCACTGGCATTACCACCTCCTATTTCTCAGAAAGAATTAACATGTGTTCATAACATTTTCCATTTAATGGGAAATTGATTAAAGATTTTTTCAAAAAGTGCTTGCCCTCGTCAATCAGTTCTGGAACCCTTTGTTTGCTCTCGTAACCTGCCTTGTATGAATGCAAATTCAAAACACATTAGAAATAAATGTTGTATATAATACAAATAATGACAATACAGTAGACCCCACTTAATGGATCCACACATATATAAATCAGCCACACATTAAATCCAAATCGAGTAAGGACAGAATATCAGCATTGAAAATACGCTGGTTCCATTTCCTCATTTTTGGTCACCGAACTGCTAGAAATCAAGCACGCATAAAGCAGGCAGAAGATAGTGGAGACATTTCTACCAAACAAACAACGACGATTCAATTTTTTTTGTGCTGCGCATGAGTGTTAATACATGTGCTGTCCTGTTTATTTAACTCTAATTTTTGGAGTGCTGGTAATAAAATCTGCCGCTTATTAAATCAAAAAAACGTTTTGTATGATCAAACGTGTAAATAAAATAACTTCTTTGCAGGGCAAATCTAAATTTTTTGAGCGACATCACAATTCTTTGTTAGTGCAAGGCAGCTGTGGGAATATTTGCTTACAGACTTTGAACATCTACCTCCCAACTAAAAACAACATTCATGATTGTAAAGAGCCTGTTAAGGGTTACCCTTATGATTATAGATGAATGCAGAAAACACTCTTTTCTTACTTTCCTGCTCCTCAACATCATCGCAACTTAATGGATTCTTTACACCATTTTGTTTCAATAATACTGTAGGACTAACAATGCGTAGTGTTACGTTAAATTGATTTCCTATTCCAAATTTTTGGATTGATTCAAACTCCTCACCTGTGTGGACAATTGTTTCTTTCAATAATATATTTTATTTCTTTTGCCTCCTAGCTTACGTGCATAGTAATCACAAGGCGTCATTTATGGACAAGAACGCCAATTAATTTTTTCAAGAGCAAGACATTACTTCAATTTATTTTTAGCAATATAACCCAACCACCAAAGCCAATGAGAAGTAGCAAACCCAATCATCTGGAAGATGTTTTAACATTTGCTGCATGTGGATGACCAGAGGAGAGTCGAGAAGATGTTCTCAATGAATCACTGCATACTGTAAAAATACTTATTTGAGCACCGCAGGCACAACTAATGAGTCTACGCATGACCATATGTTCTGTATTTATCAGAAAGTGCCGTTTAGCAGTGCAAAGCCTGGTGCATCACTTGGATTATTTTATTAAGAAAAAACTGGACGTCACCATCTGGGACGCCGCGATGTCATGGTGCATTGTTTTGAGACTACAAGGGTGTTTCAACCAAGGTCTCAGAATTTTATAAAAATCAGTGCAAACTCAATGTACATGTGCATGAGCTTGCAAAACGTCAAAGCATTGTATATGCAGTGACATATCATTCACGTAACATTAATTGCTTGATTTCTGCAATGTGGCAACATTAACTTTGTGCGCAAAATTCAGGTGTTCATCATACATAAGCTTGTGCTTGTTAATGGTTTACAGTTGGTTGTTGGAATGTTGTCACTAAGATTTGGTAGAAATGGTGGTAAATTAGCCATATAAATTTACTTTTCTCCTGCATTTAGGCATTAGTCTTTTCAGAAACAAATTTAGCACGTGTAGAATTCAGTGCTTTGCCTAAGTAAGCAATGTTTTGTATTGCAGCAGCGTATACAAACGCTGAGTAAACAAAACAATAGGGGAAATTCAATTGGATGATCAGCTATTTGGTAAACTTCTTGATTTACATTGGCATCTTCTTCAAATGTTTCACAAATATAGCAAATTTTACTCAGAAAATCATTTACAGCAATTCAGACCTGAATTTAAAAAAAACGTTAATACCAGTTATGATGGGGTTTATCCCTTCGCGGACTGTAGGCACCCCACGGGTGGTGCCAAAAAGGTCTGCTTTGTCGTGATGCGTCGCATTTGCATTTGGTTACACTCCTACTTTGATCGTTCGTAACTTTTGAAGCACTTACTTTATAATAAAAATTAAAATATGTAACTTGTTCTACTGTTTGCGAGCTATCAGAATCTGCATTAATATTTTGCGTTTTTGTTTCATGTCATGAGGTGCAGGACGAAAAATAACGAAATCTTGACAACACTCAGAAATTTTTCTTACTTTTCTAAGCATCAAAATTTTTGAAAAGGAAAGACATGAAATCATAATTGTCTTTTAGTAAGCCTAAGCACTTGTTTTAAGCTATACACATGTACATTTATACATTGAATAAGGTAAGACAAACACAAATTTAAGCAGTCACCAGCTTCAAACAGAAAATCAGGACAGAATAAAAAGTGCATGTATTTTTTCATGACAGTGAAAGCGTAGGTTTCATTTTATTTTGCTATTAAAGAGTGTAGTATTTTTGCACCAATCTCCGAAATGAAATCCTCGTAAATTATTACAGGTATCACACTAAAACAAAGTTGCTTTTTACTGTTGCTTTCTGTTGTGACCTCTAGGAAATTCAGCTATGAAATGAGGTTCCTTATTGAGCCTTTGTGAAATAGCCATTGTACTTAGTTGGCCAAGTCGGCTTGTATATGAGCCCGGTATTGTGCACAGTGCACGCAGATCAAATATCACCAACTATCAGCGAAAACGCACTGACAGCTTTCAAGCAATGTAACTATTTGAGTTGCTACAGCTAACCTCCTGAGCTCCAGTGCATTCCCACCACTCAAGCATGAAACCACAAGAGACCTTAAATAACTTCCAACACATCATTCGATCAGCACCAGACGCACTGAAGGAAAAAAGACATTGTTTACTTAGTGTCTGCTTCTCTTGTTCATTCAAGAGCTATTGTTGGACTGGGTATGGCAGATTGAACCATCCTGTCATCCCCTAGGTGGCGGTGGTGCAAATTACATAAATTTAGGTTGCATCCGCTAGGTGTCAGAGGTCCGCTATAGGTTGTAATAGGTTGTCCGCTATAGGTTGTAATTACTCTGCTCTTATTGATGCAGTATCACTCTGAAGCTCCTGCATAACCTTGTCATGAAGCAGTACTTGCAGAGATTCAGTTGTTCCAAAATTGGTTCTTAAAAACAAAATTGCTACCATCAAATCTTCTTTCATCGACATTCACAAGTCTGAGTCCACTATGCTTGAAGCAGAAAAGAGCCGTTCACTGCTAAATTGCATTGGTAGGAAAACCAGTGACAAACTCTGCAACCTCTCGAATGATTGGAGGGCACCATTGTATGGGTTGATAAACACTGTCTTGCCAAACAGCTGCTTATTTTCCACATAATGCAGAGAATGGAACAAAACATTTCTATTTCTGACAGTTGCACCCAACTGGTATGACACTTCACTGATTCCAAGCGACTACGCATTGAATTTTCAAACTTGTCAAGATGTTAAACAAAGTTAAGAACCTAGCCACTGCAATCGGTGGAGGAGGACACTGCAGTGAATTGATCATTTTTCTGGTCTTCAATAAACCAATGGATCATGGATGACAGATCTCAGAGGGGTTCTTTCAAACGAAGTTGCTGATGTACATGTGACCATCATTAGACACTACGAATGACGATAAACAGCAGCAAGGAAATTCTTAACATTTGGTCAATTTGATTTTTTTTTTCATTCCAACACACTGATGGACGTCTGTTGAAACAACCATCACAACAGTTATTTCTATTCTATGAAAAATGGACCTGAGTCAAATCTTTTTCCTGAATCCCTTTGGTTGCCTCAAAGGTGTCCAAAACAAAATTTCCTATACGCTCACTCGATATCATTGAAAACTTCAAATACGCCACCACTGCAAGACAGGCTTTCGAAAAAAAGTTACAAAGGATTCCATTCCCTACACAATGCTAATTTATCAAAAATGGATTTATCTTCTTACATCAGATGTTATCTACTGTATAACTCTTTGCCACTACTTTCTGACCCAAGTGACTCTGAGTGTGAATGTCACCTGCATGTATTCAACTCTCTATTGACTAGCAAAACAATTAACACAGCTTGCATAGCTTCATGTTAATATTAGAATCTTAAAAAAGAACTTGGATAAACTTGTGAACTTTATCTCTGACATGAAAAAATCTCCTGAGATAATAGCTGTCTCTGAAACAAAAATTAACAAAAACATACCCCTTTCTTTCAAACGAAAATACGCGGATATAATTCTGTACATACTGATTCTGACCAAACAGCTGGTGGTGTTGGAATGTATATAAAAGATAACCTATCATTTCAAAGGCGAAGTGATATATGCAGTTTTTTTCAAGGAAAATGTTAGCTACCCGATATGGACCTGTAAGCACCCATATTTTCTGATTCTAGGTACCCGATTTTCTATTCTAGGGACCGGAATCTGGTCCCTAAAACACCTCAACAAAAACCTGATATATGTAATGATTTGAAGGATGCTGAAAGCTTGTGGGTTGAAACTAACATTGGTGGCAGGCAATATATTCTTGGGGTCATTTCTAGACAACCCAAACATGATAAAGGTTTCAGTGATGATGTTATTGCTATTTTACACCAACGAAGTGACAAGAGACAGCCATATATTATTTGTGGAGACATTAACATAAATCTTCTACAACACACAACTCATCAAGTGCACACAACTACATTGAGACAAATGAAAGTTATAATTGTCGACAACTAATAACCGGGGCCAACCAGGGTCACATCAGCTACTGCATCACTCATTGACAACTTCTACGCTACTTTTGATTTGGAAAAAGTCATCCCTGGAATACTTATCAATGACTTGTCAGAACATTTACCAATTTTCTTGCTAACCAATGCAAATACTGCTAAAACACATGACAAGAAACCTACCACAAAGCGTGACTTTACTAACTTTGATTCTGAAATGTTCCTTAATACTTTGGCATCTCGCCGCTTTCAGTGATTTTCAAGAAAAAAAATACCGAAACGCATGTAGCTTTGCGCGGGAATTTCTCCGATCCGGTCAGCGCTACAGACCTGGCAAAAGGCTCAAAAGACGCGGCAAGTCTTCTAGTCTGCACTCGAAAAAATTTATTTTCGTTGGGAGGTGCTGATTTTTTGTGAGTGACGTCATAAGTGGAGGACTTTTAGGCCACATTGGCCCACTTTACCTGGCCCTGGGCACCAACCGTTAGGTGGTAGTATTTTGCTAATGTTTTTATTGGAAACTAAGCTACAATACAGCAAACCTCGTTTAATCCGGATCTTCGCCAAAGCCAGATAAAACTGGTGGGACGAATGATTTCTAACGTTATTCTTTATTAAAATCTTTAGTTTTCCTGATTTTTTAATCCGGATCTTCGCCAATATCGGAAAAAAATCTGCTCTTTTCACATCTCGTAATCCGGATTTTTGTCTCTAGGAATGATTCGGCAGCTTTCAGGCGCAACATCCTCAAAACCACCAATGAGCGTACAGAATTATGGTAACAACGGCCGCAACTGCGTGCAACATTCGACTAATTGTAGAGACAATTATTGCGTCACACATGGGCATGGCTTATCATGTTGAACATAACGCTCAAGGCCGCACCACGGTTTCAGTCTATTGATCAGTGTTGACTGTTGAGTGTGCCTGTGTAAAGCATTATCCCTGAGTATATAGTACACGCTAAGATGTCTGGAGGGCATTACACTCTAATCAGAGTGACTGCTTATGTACTAGTCGAACAAACATCTGCGTCAGTCCAGAACCCAAAATTTCTTTGCAGCCAAGTAATCTAAACTTATCAACATGAGATTGTTCATAACTGCATGGATATGGCGGTAACTACTCTGATGTATCATCATAAAAGCAACAATAATTACGTTTTGCTTCTGCAAAGTCTGCTGTTGGTTCCTAAATGTGTTCAATTTAAGTGATTTTCACCGATATCTCAGTACTTACATGACGTCAGGTTAGAAACAACCATCTTCGGTTAATCCGGGTCTTCGCCTAAACCGGATAAAATCGTCGGTCAAATCGAATCCGGTATAACCGAGTTTTACTGTACGAGTCTTTTGATACTTAGGATGACTTGCTGGAGGTCAAAAGTTATAATCTAAAGTAATATAAATATTTGACTAATTAGATAATCAATTAATTTGTTTTAGATCATAACTTTTGAACCAGAAACGCTAGAAAGTCAAAGTCTCAAAAGACTCAGATTCAAGCCTAGTTTCCATTGAAAACTTCAGCGAAATACTTTGGCCTGGCGGTTGGGCCCTAGGCCAGATAACATGAGCCAAAATGACCCAAAAACTAATTCACTTATGACGTCACTCACAAAAAATCGGCAACCCTCAACCAAAAAATTTTTTTTGGAGTACCGACTAGAAGACTGGCCGATCCATCTGAGGATTTGAGCAGTTCTCAAGCGCAATTCATGGAGGAGCTATGGCGTTGGTAAGGCAACCGAAAACTGCTGGTTTTGGACCAACATGAAGGTACGAATATATCATACACCGGCTCTCAGTGTTAGCTCACAAATTCCAACATTTACCTCAAACTGAGGGTGACCCCAGTAAGGATCTTTATCATGCCTTAAAATTTTTGGGTGACAGCCATAGGTGGTGGAACCGGGGGGCCGCATGGGCCTAGGCCCCCCCACTTTTACTGGAGGGAGGGGCCTGGCCCTTCCACTTTCAAAAGTCAAATTTTGCCTGAATAAGTTTAAAGAACACCATTATTATTGGGACAATTTTTAAAGTAAATTGTTTAATGTAGAAATGTTGCAGAATTTTGGCATTATTTTGTTAATATTAATTGCAATACATTATTTGTAAATATGCGGTGAATTTGAAAGGATTTCGTATTTGTTTGGCAGAATACACCGTGCACAGTCTCAGTAGCGCAGCCAGCCTGAAAATTTTAGGGACAAAATGTTTTGTTTGGGATACCGCCTCTCAAAGCACAAAATGACTATATGTTCTAAAAACTTGAGGGGCATGCGCCTTTAGGCTCCCCCTGGCTACACCTATGCACAGTCTGTCATCCTGGTATGGCTTGCTTACTGCATTACGGTTGTTCAACAGCATTGTTAGATGGTGTATGCTTTTTTACAATTTTTTTACAAAAATCGTGTAATTTTACATGTTTGTGTACATGAGCATCGGGAGGATTTTTTCCAATGGGGCCACTAGTGGATTTTCCTAAACTTTCTAGGGGGAAAAATGGTGAAATTTCGTTTTCACCACTCGAAACTAAGAAAACAGCCTCATGCTGCAATTTTCAAACTCATACCCCCTTCCGACACTCATGCTTGTGTGTAGGAAAAAGTTCATGCTACACTAAGAAAAATTGGTGTAATTTCAAACGTTTTAGCACCATCTAAATCCGCTCTTTTCAACCTTTTTCTACCTTAGAACCCCATTTGGTGATGCCTAAGCAGTCCAGCGCCCCCTACCATTAGCTAACACCTGGTTACTATAAGGATAAAGTAAAGACAAGTGAAGTCGATGAAGTGTTAAAATATGCAGTAGAAATGTTTGTCCAAACCTATTCGATCACCTTTGACCGCTACATATGTGACCTTCCCCAGCACCCACTGAAATCGATTTCAGCACCTCCAAGGGGTGCTAGCACCCCAGGTTAAAAATCCCGATCTAAATAGTGAAAATGTGCTGAATCTTATATGCAAATTGAAGTATTTGACAGATGAATTTCAGTTGTGTTTATACATTGGCAACACTAAATAACTATATTTTGTTTTTGCATGGGCGACGCAATTTGCATCCTTACAGACAACTTGTTAGTTGCTACATATGCTGTGTCGTGTCTTTGCATTCCGGTATCTAATGCTTTTGTAGAAACAGTATTCATTCATGTTACTTCAGCATTCAAGATTAGGAAAAGTTGTGCTTTGGAATGTGTTTAAGACAGATATCAATGCTGTGTCATTTTTGCCTTTTTTTTAAGCTGTGCTCTTGGTGTTTTCAATAGCCTATAGACGACTCCGGGACACGGGCTTAGCCTGTGTCTTGGATTACAATTTATACATAACGCAAGCTGCCTTCCTTTGGATATTAAGGCCACCATTCAATGTCCAGTCCCAGGCTCTTTTCTTTGTGCCTTGTCACTGTTCATATATTTTCGTTTCATTTCTGGCCTTTCACGTTCGTGTTGCAGGTAACCTGAATGAAACAATATCGTTTGTAGTAGGCATTCTTTCGACTTTGGTTGCTCGAGCCTTACTCGGGCTCATCCGTTAGAGCCCGAGCTGCCCTATGCAATTAAGCACTTTTTAAAACATAATTCATATCGGTCTGAATGTTTTTGAAGCAATGGATTTGTATAGAACAATGGATTTTAAGTCCAATCCAACGGACAGTTCCCATTTCGAGAATAATTTCAAACGAATGATAAATTGTCCAGCAACTCGGGCTAATTTGAATAAGCCTAGTACGCAAACGACTTACTGGCACGCTGTCTATCAAGATGGCAGTGTTATAAATATACTTGCAAAAGCACTACGGGAAAGAACGATTGGATTGCAATTGCTCTGATTACATTGCATTGTATATGCATAAGTAAATTACTTGAAATCAATATATATAGGACTTCTTGCACAGCCAACAAAATCGTCAGCTGCTTAACTCTAAAAAGGCTATTTTCGAAACATAACGCTTGACTGATATTTTGTTCAGATAAAGCGGCCACAATCTTTGATGCAAGCTGTCGTCCTTTTCAATATGAGAAATTTCTTATAAAAATCAAGTTTCAGTGGAAACGAACGCACGTTACTAGGCGTGACCTTGAGGAAAACTTAACTCACTTAATTTTGTCATAACCTAGTACGTGCGAACAGCAGATAAACTTTAGCCCAAAACTGCAAAATGAAACGATCGTGATTGGAGACTGTCCTCTCGCCATGAAGCAAAATATTATAAAACAGCTCCTGCGTGTGCGTGGCAGTGTACGAGATTCCGACAGCATCAGAACCGGCACTGCCAGAGGAGGAAATTCAAAAATACGTGTGTTCGATGCAATATCAACTTCGAGTGTTTCAAAACGTGGATTGTTTCATGTCGCTGCACAGGCGCTATTTAGACAAGGCAGTAACATTGTTGTTTTGTATTAGTGCAATGCAACGTTAGAAGGGAAATGTAAGCTGTTGCCTGTTCCAAAACACCCGCATTAGAGACCTGCAGTGACGGCGTTTGATATTTTATCGACTTGTAATGCTAAGTACCTGCATTGCAAAGGGATTGGTCATGACAGCTGAACAGACCCCCTTCATGCGCCCCTGCCCACGCAACTGTGTGGATCATTTGGCAAACATCCCCTTTCTTTGACTGCGTTGCTAGTTGTCTTTTTCGCATGACCTTTTCATCAACTGAAATGTGTTCCAATGTTGACTTTTCTAGGAACATCTAAGATGATAACCGTACTGGTTTATGTGGTTTCCTGGCAGACGATTTGCTTTAAAAAAGTGCATGCAATACTTCCCTTATCGCCAATAAACTTACTACTTGTTGGATCTGCAGATTTGACATGTCAACCAGAGCAGAGAATATTTTAAGAATACTCTTAAAAGAAGACAATAAAAAGCTTATTTCATAGGAGACAGCTGTTTCACAAGATCTAACAAGAAACTACAAGCTGCAAAATAAAGAAACCAACTTGTTTCTGCATATACATTCTTTCGTTCATGAAGCACTGCCCACATCTGCACAGATCCAGATAACAAATTGTGTCCTGAAGGATATTGAGGACGCTTTCCACCAGTTAGCACAACCTGCAAGTATTTTTAAGAAATTTTATGAAACTAATAGGTCATTCTATGTCAGTTAACTTGGTCATTGTATCCAGAGATCGATGATTTTGATGAGACTTAGCAGAAATAATGCCTGATGACAAGTAACAAAAACATCTTGCTATTCCGACGACACCAAGTCAAAATTACTGAATATCTCAAGCGCAACTAATGTAGCAATAAAAAGTAAAAGCAGATAAAACGTAAAAACACATACAGCCAATGTTTTGTTGACGGTGCAGTCAACTTCATCAGGGCGAATGCAAGAGTGGCAAGCCATCGGCCAACCAAGCGTCCACCGAGGTAAAGCCTTAGGTATAATCATAAGCAGCGCGGAATCACTGGACCTAATGAATTGAAGCGGGATAGCAAATAAAGGAACAACGACATTCGCGTGAAGAGCAATCACCAAGAAAACCAATCAATGCACAACCGACAGAAACACCTATGAAATATTGAGTCAACAGTAACACGACCAAAACAGTGGGCAAGCCATAAACCGAACAAAGCAATAAACATCATGTTTTGTTTATCAAAAAACGGTATATGTCTGGGAACGTGTCGGAGGATTTATCGTTCATGCTAGATTGATCAGTGTTGATATAATAACATTCTATGAAACGGTTAAATAACAGCCCACAAACAGTTAAAAATACAGGGTGACCCAAAAAGATGCGTACCCATATTTTGTTCGATAAAAAGCCCATTTTTTAACGAATGTCTTTTCTGTTGCAGGACGTGATAGGTGAATCTATGGATGATCGTTTGCAGCTATAGTTGCCCCAAAAATGTCTTGGACAAATCAGCAGAAGATATTCTCCCTGGAGAC
>Ga0210059_1005250_pt1 | contig 20867 bp, 15 predicted proteins | sample Ectturendosymbi2_FD_188042 | JGI IMG/M metagenome (GOLD analysis project Ga0210059, IMG submission 188042) | Ecteinascidia turbinata endosymbiont from Florida, USA - Sample 2 (SPAdes) (version 2) | ecosystem: Host-associated > Tunicates > Ascidians > Unclassified | place: Key West, Florida...
AAAAGTCTACATTTTAAAGAAACGCAAATGGCATGATGACTGCATCGCGCGTGGATTTTATCGTACAAAAGAAGATATGCTGAACCGATATCCTTCAGTGCATTGCCTGTTTTGTACAACCGTATTTGGTCATTGTAATTTGGCTCCAGGACATTTCAAAAACATGAAATCACAGCGTCATACCCATCAAGATCAGTCGTGGCATATTACACGTCGCCGAGGGCGGTGCAAAGAGCATTATTTGAGGCATCTCTTGAAAGTCATTGTCGACAACTTTCGTCTTTTGAGAATAATGTGATAAAAGAATGAAATAATGATTTAGTACTTGCTTCCCTGAAAACGGCTCATATCCTTACGCAAAGAAAACGTCCGTATACTGAGTTGGAATTTGTAGTTCTTCCCTGTGTTGAAATTACAGCCGACCTTTGCACGGAGGAAAAAGCTGTTGATAGAGTAAGACAAATTCCACTATCAGGCAAGGCAACTAAATGTAGATGTCTTTATATTTCAGAAGATATGTTGAAACATCTTCTTCACAAGTGGCAGAACCCTCAGTCGTTTCGCATCCATCCCGATGTAATAACCGATGTTTCAGACGAGGTGCAGTTGGTTGTGTATTGTAGGGTTGCCGATGAGGAAAAAAACAATTCTCGAGTATTACTTGTACTGTCCAAAAGTTCTTGGACTTTGCGCAACTGCTCAAGCCACATTCGCTAAATTCCAATCGTTGATTGAGGAACGTGGTTTGGATTGGACGAAATGTAAGTCAGTTACTACCGATGGAGCAGCAGCCATGCAAGGTTCTACTAATGGAGTTGTCCGAAATATCAAAATCGTTTCCCTTGATTGTGTTTCAACTCATTGTATGATTCATCGAGAAATATTTGTGTTAAGAGATTGATGGAAGAAAACAATCAACGGTCAGGTCTGGAGATTGTTCTTGATGATGTCGTAAAAATTGTGAATTTAATCTGCTCACATTCGAAGAAACGTTGAATGTTTTCAGAACTACTCAAACATATGGAAGCAGAGGCAATGAGGTTACTATATCATGCTGAGGTACGATGATTATCCAGAGGAAAGGTTTTAAGAGCACAAATCGTTTGAATTTATCGTTGCAAGGGTAGGGATGTGTGTGACGTTTTTGAAGTTGCCAGTAAGGTTCAGGCGTTCAAACAAAAGTTGAAGTTGTGGCAAAGTAAAGCATCAACAGGCGATATTTCAGATTTTGAATCTTACATAATTTCTTCCAAACTATTAATTGCGAGACTGAAGACACAAACCTGGAATCAAAAATGAAACCAATTGTGCACAAGCATTTCGATGTTCTACTACAAAACTTCGAAGTGAGTCTACTTTCCAAAAGACATACGATTTTATTGTAGTTATCGCTTATAACAGGCTACCACTAACTCACACCCTGTGGGCCTACGCGGTTCAACAACAGCTGATAAAGCATTTCAGCATTGAAAAGCACAACTACTGATTACAAAATCTGTTTTCAAGTTAAAAATGGTGGGAGATAACTTTTGAAACTGTTGGTGACGTTTATCAATATTTCGCGAAAAACTGCAAAACGTACGTCCTCTAGCGGCTAATCCTGACCAGATGGACAAAAACGGATTCGATTTTTGGATTCAGCGCCCCCCAAAACCCCCAAATCCGTTACAAATTTCAAGTGTCTTGAAAATTTCCTGTATACCGGTGTTATCATTTTAGCAGCGGGTTTTATAATCGAAAATTTTCTTATCAAAGATTCTTATTAACTGACTTATTGCCGAAATGTCCCATGCCGGATACTCGTGCCCCACCTAACCTCAAAATCAAACACAAAAAAACAGAAAAACAATTTATTTGCCATTATTCTGAGAAGGATGCAACTGTTTTATGGAAACTAGTAGTTTAATTCGAAGATTTGTTGAAGACAACGCACATCGAGAATCAGCTTCACATTCCAGTTTGTTCGGAAATTTCATCTTGCCCGCTTTGTTTTGATTATGGCGTTTATGATGAAACGATAATGAATTTACGAATAATGAAAATAGCTTTTCATACTTTTCAACAATGTCGCTGCCAAACTCCCCTAGCGAACCTTTCACGGCCCCAGTTTAAGAACCCAAGGCCTAAGCAGAAGACCCTTCAAGAAGGTATCGCTACCTGGATGATCGTTTTGCTATTTCCTAGCCATGATTCTCTAACCACGTTTTTTCTTAGCAGCAACTCTGTTCTCAGGAATATTTTTTTGACCAAACAGTTGGAAATCCGCACATCCTGACCTTTGCTCAAAATGGCCTGGTTTCTTTCCGCTGCACAGGAAACAGAACCTTGTTAACTCTTCACTTCACCACGCATCTGACATCGCAATTTCTCACGAACTGATGCGCGCGAAGTTCATGAAAGTGAAACGAATGTTGTCTCAAACGGTCACCCTGACAGTTTTTTGGACAGTTGCATTCAGCAATTTTTAACGGAAAGCACTGCGCCCAGGACCGGATTAAATGAATGCGAGGTCCCGGGAAAAGTCGTCATCACGAGGCCCCCTAAACGCTTTGCACAACTGCGTAGCGTTTCACATGCTGTCGTTTCAAATTTGCAGAAGCATCGGTCAAAAACGTCAAAACTGATAGCATTTGGCAGCCTGCACTCCATAGACAATTGGGGGTGACCGGGTACGGCGGTTCGTATGCGGTTAATTTGTTCAAACAGGAAGTTGTATCACAAGAGAACGAATCTTCAAACGTCCGCTCCAAGTTACGGCAATAGGCGTTTTTCCGCATGTGAACATGCTGGGCTCCCACTGCGGGGTTTTTCCACTCAGATCTGCTTTCTTTAGTCGACGTACGCGTCTAGGTTTACTTATGAAAAATCGCGTTAAATCTTTTTTTCAAGTGATCAATTCACCAGCAACTTTAATGTGATCAACAATATAAAGATAGCTTTGTATTACAATGTTTGCATGCGCACATCAGGTGAGAAAATACGCACATAGGATGAAGCAGAACATGTTCAATCGGTTTCATAACCTCACATAAGATCATTGTCGGGGTCATGTATAAGTTGTTATTGTCTCGAATGACCAATTAAAGAAGCTGGTGAAACAACGGTTAGGATTGAATGTTTAAATTTCGATGTTTCCCTAAGCATACAAATTAAAAACAAAGTTCAGTTAGAGGAATAAAGCATTGGGATTATATTTTTTGTGGGATTTTAGATCCCACTGCACGTCAAGATTGCACAAAATTTCCTACTTTAATAACAAATGTACTCCTGCAATTAGTGAGAGATGTCATCAACGGGGTATGTTACCAGCGTTATGAAAAACGTCTTGAGCAACAAAAAAGTCGTCCAGATGCTAATGTTCGCGCTGCAGAAGAAAATTTGGAAGAGAAACTATAATTAAATGAGTATTCGATTATCGTTTCAATTCAAACAAGCGCACTCATATGTTTTGGCTCGTAACAAAAGCTTTCTGGGTTTTCATTGTGTGAACATGGCTTCTCTTGGTGTGCAATCTGGGTTTATTTAAAATCACTGAATGGGATCCCTACATTTGACTGTTGAACACAGACATCTTGGCCAATAATGCAGCGAGACAACGACTGCTAATAGCGATAAACCACGTACAGATTTATGCTGTGTGAAATGAAGCATTAGCAAATCTGTAGCAGTGCTTCCACAAGTTTGAAAAATCCATTGTTAATGTGAGACTGTGATCAACGTGCCCAAGTGAATAGTTTAATCAAACGACTCTTATGCAGGGTTCTTTTCACACAGTATGAAAATACGTGGCTTGTTAGAATACGTCTATTCAGATTTGTGGCAATACGCCTTTGTCGTTAAAGCTTAGTTCTGACTTCTGAGTGAGCACTTAGTGCAAAGCTGTATTTGCTGTGGCGAATTTTCGTAATTCACCTCCCAGTTTTTTAAGCCTGCGTGGTGTTCTAACTTTAGGAAGTTGTGCGATAGTCTTGTCAACATATAGTTCTACTTCTCATTGCTTGAAACATTTTTGTGACAGTGTCTAACATTATGTTTTTTTCACCGTTCATGTTGTTCTGGCCGTTGATTATTCTCAAATCATGACTTACTTCTAGATAATGCTCGAAAAGCTGGATATTAGACAGTTTATGAAAAGAAAAAGCGTTTCTGAAAACCTAAGTGTAGAAAACATTTCAGACCAAAGATTGAGAATAGAGGTTCAACCAGTAGGCTACAGACTAATGGGAAGACAGGGTAAAGCGTTTTGCTAACCTCCATATGCGCTGCATTGTCAGCAATCTGAAAAAGATAAGCAAAATTTCGACATTGCCCCCCCTCTAGAAAAATTTCTGCGGACGCCCATGGCTACACTTAATTTCGATTAAATGCTTGGGTCATAAAGCGTGGTGCTATTTGGTTCAATTCTTTTAAGTCGCTCATAAACGACAAATGCCACAGTTGTCAGTTTCCTTAACCTTTGTACTAAATGCAGGAGGCATAATGAAAAAGCTTTGCAATTTTGACGCGTGGTGAACAGCCTAAAATCATGAAAAACCATAGTAAAGGAGTGTTTTGATATTCAAGCGCGAGGCCCCGGGCACTTACCCGGTTTGCCCAATGGTTAATCCGGCCCTGACTGCGCCACACAAACAGTTGGTTCATCGGCTGGACCCTCTCCTTCATCCAAATATATTTCATTACATGTACCCACACGGGATCGTTACCTAAAAGAGTAAGGCAAGAGCTCAACGGTATTAAAAAACGTAGTGTACTGGATGTGAAGATTTATGTTGTTTCTAAAACACCCAGAAGCTTCAGATCCGGTTTGTGGCAAGAGACCAGCAAGCTTCACTCAACCGTCACAACGTTGCTTATAGGCATGGATGGGCTTGCGGTGCCTCGTGCTTGGGGCAAATGCAAATTAAGCAGCAATCGTACGGAGAAGCGTCGAACCTCACTAAGATCGTTAGTCTGCAGGTATTTGTAAACAAATGCAAATTATCAGGTAAAATAAATGGTATCACCTAATTGACGCGCAAATCAACATTCAGAACATGATCCTCCCCCATGTGAAATAGTTATTACGATGCTTTGTGTTGTTTGACTCAGTCCGTTGTTGTCTTCCGCTTTGTGCGCTAGCTTTTCTCTCAACACAGCTTGCTTACTCCCACTGCAGCGTTTAAAGCGAACTCGTGGCAGGTTTAAATGCGTAACCCAGAGACTTACTGCCCACACATGGCTTACTATTTTTCTCTACCGTTGTTAGTCATTTCACCAAGAGCTAGTTTTTAGTTGGAGTAATTTTTCAGCCATTAGCATCAACTAGTTAGATGTTTCAGTCATTTATTTATTTGAGTAAACGTCTTTTTAATTTTTGAGTAAACACTTATTTCATGAGTCAGTTTTTTTGTCGCCACTTGTATTCTTGACGTCAGGCAGTTTGTTAAGATGTTATGATTTATGAGCTTGTATTACGAAATTTCGATTGTAGTCTTGAGTTTGTTTTTTCTCTGCTGTTACTTCAACCTTTCAACTTTTCACCTGTAAGCTTTGCTTGCAATTTTCAGGACTGAGGATGCGTAATTTTACGTGAAATCGATTTTCTATTAAAAATTTGCTGATCGATTCCTTGCTTACACCCATCGTGGAAAGTACATACTTATCAGGTAAGATTTCACAATCCCTATGTCATTGGAAATGACAAATGGCGATTCTTAAATCTTTGCTGATTCAAGCACGCAATCCAAAGCTTAGCGCAAACATCCCTACAAAGAACTTGCAGTTAACTCACAGCAGCTCATACTTCTCAATACCTACGGTGGTAATATTGTTAACCAAAACCGAAATGCAGAATGTTTTCTGCATCGTTTGCTTCAGCCAGTGATCAACACTTCTCTTTTTCGTCTACCAAGTTGTTTGAAGATGTTCAACAGCTTTATCTCAAAGCTGTTAACACTTTCAAAAAATTGCTTAAATACTATGTTTTTGATAAAACACTGCACTTATTGCAAAAGCATTCTTCATAGATTTTTTGACCAACTTCGTTGGTGACAGATTTTCGGAGCCGCACTCCCATTATTTATATACACACCGCATTCGATTTCGTCGCTGTTGTCTGTGCAGTCTTTCACTCCGTCACAATGGAGAGACAAAGAAATACAAGCGTCATTCCAACAAGTAAACTGCACGTCTGAGCAGGCACCTACAGAAAGATGCAATTTCGCAAAAATCTTGCTGAGGGTTGAAATGGTCATATAATCGACGAACTCTCGTCACAGCGAAGAAACACAACGTGCTTTTTGAAGAATACTAATACAACAAAGAAAACTAAGAAAACTACCGTGCATAAAAATCCTATAACTTTCATGCCACTTTGTCAAAAGATTTTACATAAAATAACAAAACATTAAGAAAACATGGTGAAACCCGATGCAGGAAAGTTGATTTCTGCGTACAATTTATGGAGTAATTTCTTCAAAAGTTATACTTTTGAAAACCAAATCCAAGGTGCAGTTTTACAATGTAGCTACTCAACCGATGCGCAAGAGGATAATTTTGTCTGGCACTTTTCAAAAAGACTTTGTAAAAGAAAAAATCGCTATTACCTCATACAAAGAAAACATAAAATTCTGGCTTGCAAAAAGCAACAAAAATTATTTAGTAGTGTAACTTTTGCGGGTTACACGGGTGCTTTCCGTTTTGGAAAAATATCAAAATCGAAATCATGCGTTCGATGTTTTGTCCAAAACGTTGAAAATGAAGATACGGCTGTGAGTGATAACGGTTCTTTTTGCAACTATTTAAAAAACTTGTGCTTTTTATAAAATCATCAGAAACTTTTCGCCAGTAATTCTAACCGATAAAAACAGTGTTTTTTCACAGTCGCATGCATTCATGACTGAAAACTCTTACTTTTCTTGTTCCATGTCAATGAAAAGCCTTTACTATGAATGCTGTGGTCAGAGACAAACACGACTGTGACGTTTCTATTCGCCGGAGCAGTGAAATTACGAGGAGGCCTTGTGCCGCAGTACTTCCTCGTACCAACCTTAAAGTAAAGTGCTAAGGAGACGATTGCCTTAACTTCTAAATCATGGATCCACAGCCTTTTTGCTATTGCCAGGCGTATTACACTTATTTTTATGAATTACGGCGGCCAGTGAATCCAAGATATTTTTTTGCATTGTTTCTGCTCTGCTTCCACACACATAACTTCGCCTGGGCGCATGCGGCCGTACGGCGGCAGTTTGTGCACCCCTGTTCTAAATCATTTGGGAATGAAGAATTTTTGTTCATAAGACCTGTTTCCGGATATAACACCACGATGGTACACCATAAGAACAAAATGCTTTTTCAAGGGAGCAAAACAATAGATTCGCAGCGATCATGGATATGCTTTAAGAATAGAAGCACACTGGTAACTGCCTAAATTTGGTGTTTCAATGGAATTCACCCTAACCACAAAACAATTTTCTGCAAATCCACAAATACAGCAAAGTCTAACCATAGTCTTACCTTTTCGCCTCCTATGAAGACAGTCATGCTGTCATAGCGGCAGCTAACGTCACCTTCGATGTCGAAGTCAAGAAAGGAAACTTGTATCTCCTGGAACAAACTTTCAGCGCTCGTTGTTTCAATTAAGCTTCTTGGCAAACCGCAGTCATTCAGCGCAAGCAGAGTTTTAAACACAGTTTTCAAAGGAGTGATTATTCGTTACCACTTCTCGAACATCAACTGCTACGTGAAACAGATGGTTTGAAAGCAATATTTCTGTACAAGCAGACAACGCAACGATGCACACGCAGCAGCAGGTGATTTTTGCTCGTTGGGTTTGGAGCACCCGGGAAATGCTTGTCGAAAATTGAAGAACTAAACACCTTTTTACACATCTTCAAAAAGCCTATACCAGTTGCGAGAAATAGTACAGTACATCTAAAAAAGAATACAAGGCTGATTGAATAATTAAAAGCTGTTGCGTTAGAGATAGAAGGGAGTTTACATACAAATATCTCTCCTGAAAAAAGTCTTGAAATTTGACTGAGCCTGTCGGAGCAAACATGAACGTAGATCAGGGGCCTCAAGCTCAAATTGCTCCGAGGGCCAAATGAGGACTTATAAAGTAACAAAGGGCTGTATTATGACGCTTACGAAACAATGGCGGAACCTGAACCTTAATAGAAACAGCTTTCACATCTTATTTCCTGCGAAAGGTATCGTGAGTTGTAAGCAAAGCATTTCTACCGGTCTCTAGGTTTGTTTAAAAGGATATTGTTCACTCCCTGGCCGAGACCTTTTAAACACCGGTGAATAAACTAAATAACTTATATGCTAAAAATTCAAAAATTCACAGGAAGCATCCCGGGCCGCACAAAATGTCCCCGTGAGCCGCATGTGGCCTGGGCGCCACGCGTGTTTGAGGCTCTGATGTGATTAAATCTTTGCAAAAGATTTGAAACTAAAGTTGCTATGACTTTTTCTTGTCTAATAAGGAAACCTGTTTTATTTTACTTCAAAGTCAATAGTCTGTTGATACTGCCTACCCACAAAAATGTTGAGAATGCGTTAATCCGAGCGTGAATTGGATACATTACAATAAACGTTACGCTTTAGTAACAGTGTCAGACGCATTTCTACGCAGAGACTTGCATGATCTTCCAGTGCACTGTACGTTTCAGGATAAGAGGCGGAAATTTTTCACTAAAAAAAGGAGCGAAGCAATGCTGTTACGGAAAGTGCAATTTTTCCACACCCTTCTTTTCTGGAATGGCGTTGCAATTGTATGCAGCGAAGTATTTGCTCGAAACACGAATAATGTCAAATCAAACAGCAACTCTGCATTAAGTTACTTTGCTATTAGTTTCCGACAGCAGTCAAACGGTTGTGAATGTATTTATTAACTTAAATTATTACGACATAAATGCGAAATATTGTGATTTACGCCAAATAGAAAAATTATCTTTTACCTTAAAACCTAATTGATCGCGTGGAATTCTCAAACGTCGGCGGCAAGCCATGTTGGGCATGCGTGCCCTGTGTTATGTGTTGCGCAACCCGTACTAAATCATCCTTTGTTTACGTTTGGTGATCGCGAAACAGATCAATTAGTTTCATTGTAATTAAAAAAACTAGCTCTGTTAAAGATCTGAGAAAAAAGCGATCTATTTCATATCTTTGAGATCATCACCAAAGCCGCTTGGGGCTAAATGGCATACGTGTTGATGTAGAACGACTTAAACTTCTGGCAATCTCATGCCTTTTACAGTAATGCAGTGAAATTGAAAATATATTTTTAACAAAATGCATAAATTCAAACAACGCCTCTCCACCCTTGATTTAGTTACATTACCAAATAAACCCGCTGGCTCTAGTCTTTTAAAGTTGAGTCTGCAAAAAGTTCATTTTAAAAATTGATTGCAACTATGGGAGATCTATATTTTACTCTGACAAGAACTGCATACAAATGATTTGAAATACAACAAAAACTTCAACTCATGCATTAAAGTTCATTTGGGTCAATCCATTTTCAGCTCTTCAGAGTTTTACCTGGAATGATCTGAACTCAATGCCCTAGGCCTAGATGCTTTGAAACATGCAGTTTTAATAAATTGAGTACATATGTGCTGTTGCGCTATGCATTTAGAATTAAATTATTTGATGAGTGCACAGTTTCAGCTCTGATAAGTGCTTGTATAACAAAGACTATCACTTACCGTATTATTGGAGGCCAGGATTGTCCATCTGCAGTTTAAGTTGTCATCATAATCGTTGGGATAATTGGCCGAAGTGATTGTTCCTGAATCAGATGTTAAGATAGACCCGGATGGACAAGCTTGAATGGCGGTGTCTAAAACAACATAAACATCATGTGTCCTTTACAGTTACAGCTCTCTTTTCTTTGGCTCGCAAAAATAAAAAGTGGTGCTTCTTCAACTTTGAAAACGTTCACAGAAGTGAAAGTTGTGCTTCGTTGAACTTCTGTCTGTTCAATGATCTTGAACTTACTCCGGCGCGTGTCAAGTCAAAGTTATTGTTTTGTTCTGTTTAACTAAACAAGTAGCTTTTTTTATTATTTAATTGTTTAGTTCAGGCACGTCCTGTTTGGTTCCGCAGTGCTCCCACCCGCCTCACTGACCCTAGTACCCTACCATGAACGACGCCTTTCATCTGACAACTCGGAATGATCCTTCTAAGAACAGTGTGGGTCCGGCTTAACCGCTTCCGCACAGCTGTCGGACGTTTCCCCTCCTGCTTATACAAATGGGGCATGGCCTTCTCTGCAAACTGTGAGTGTGGCGCAGAAGAACAAACCGTCGACCATGTTGTCCTCCAATGTCCAATCCATCGACCTCCCCACGGACTGCACGGCCTGACGGTTCTGGACGATGAGACAATCGAATGGCTGCTGAACACCTGCCCCGAAATCTAGCGCGGCCTAGCAGTGGACAGTAACAACTCGCTCAAAAGACGAAGAAGGTACGTTGTCAATATCACAGGGGCAATAACAGGAAAACAAATATACAGAAATACTCAGACACAGCACATCACAGTGTGGGTCTTGGTTGGTACACGAATTCAAGAATTCAATACTGAAGAGTAACAAACACTCAAGCAGAGTAGGATTCATTAAATTCGGACATTGCCACACAAAAGCGTTAGATAGTGGGAGGAACATGCATATTTGAAAAAAGTATCAGATAAATGAAGTGAGCGGATAAACAGTTGGATAAAGATGTTAGATAAAGCAGTTGGATAAAGCAGCGTTGGACAAAAGCATAGAGGTTTTTTCTGATCAAGGCATCAAATCATGATGTGTCTTTACGAAAGGGACAACTTAATGTGCCCAACATTTACAGTACATTCGTTGGGATATAATGCAAAATGCGAAAGGCATTATTGTAGGCAGTGCCGAGGCAGGGGCGTAACGAGGGGGGGAAAGCGGGGTAGAATTCCCCGGGCGCCGAATCACTGCGGGGGGTGCCGAAAATTTCCAACAATGTCATATGTACATTCTGCAATGAGGTAAATTTGCTTCCGAAAGATCTCAGGTTCGAGCATGGGGGCGCCAAACTTGTTTCTTGACCCGGGCGCCATCTAACTTCGTTACGCCCCTGTACCGAGGTGTTTAAATACTACAGTCTCTGTACTTGCAACATACCGTATTTGACAGGCATACACTGGCATGAAATAGGCATGAAGCAAGAGTTTTTTTAACTGCAGTAAGAGTAATGAGATAAAATCCCTCTGAGCTTGTTTCTGCACTATACTGTCAGGGACCGAGTTTGCTAAAAAACTTTGGGGGGGAGCAAACCTTTTTGTTTGCTTTTCGATGACGCCATCGTGTTCACTCAACCGTAGTACGACCTTTTTCAACATGGCAAAAGGGGGCGCACATCATGGAATTGGTATATTTTGGTGACCATACCCTCCCCTGGCTACGCCCATCGTCCTGGTATAGCAACTAGTAGTGTATACAAGTATATAACGATGCCATATCTAGATATCTAGCACTTAGCACTGCATTTAATATGAAAACACATTAATGGTGAGAGTTGGGCTTAAATAGACACAATTATGTTAAACAATTGTGATAATCAATTCAAATTTGGTCAGTTCCGATAAATAACATTAATTGCTATTAATAATCACCACATAGATCAAATCAAAAACAAACCACAAGATCTTTTGGTAAATATTAGCAGTGCCACAAGGCGCGTAGTCAAAATTTTTATTAGTGCTGGGGAAACAACAACCGAGTTTCAACATTTAAATATTTTTAATGCTCCTTGTTTTTAAAGCATCATCCATGAAACGTGCATGTTTCTGGCATTTTCTCCTGAACAATTCTGTTCAGATTTAAGCCGAAAAATAAAAAGTCTGCTTTCATTGAATTGACAGGTTTAAAAGCTTTGTTAGTGAAGTTCCAAGCTTCTACTTTGGATCAATGCCACCATTTGCTCATAAACCTTTCTTGCAAACCTGTCAATGCCCAATATTGCACTTGAGCAAGAATTCATCGCGGTCACCATTACGATTGCGCTTGTTATACTGCATTTACACGCTTCGGATGTACAACAACGTAACACGTTCAACCGAAGCCAAGCAGCGATTTTGCTCTGAGGCGCTGACTTCCGCAGCAGGCCTTCCACAAAACTTTCGCGCATATAAGTGGATCCCGTTGTCATTTAAGTTTTGAGCGATTAAGTCATGTATGTAGTTAATAACCATAAACGCCAGAGTATTTGGATTTTTGACAATCCGTAAGATTTTTTGACTACGTTCAACCTATTCCGTAAAACCTTTGTAGCTACTTAAACTTACTTGGTTTAAATAGTTTAATGAGACTATGCTAAATTTGACTGACTTCATTGTAATATAAGATGGAACTAAACTGCAAACACAATCGTAACCCCAATACCACAAAACGTATTGACCACACTCAGCTGCATGTAAGATGGCTTAGCACTGCATGTAATTAAATTTCTACAAATCTCGGGCTTCTTGAAAATACAACGACGTATCTGCGCAATTTGAAGCCCTAATGGGAAAAAATTCAAATCTAGTTTCATTTTAGTCACATGCGCGTTACCAACAAGACAGATTGCAAGTTCAGGGATGGATATTAATGAAGGATAACGAGGCAGTCGCCTCGGGCCCCTCTTTTTCAAAGATACCGTTCCCCCTTGAGAGCTTTGCACCATTGTTTAGTTAAAAAAGTTACGTGCCACTCTAGATCCACATTTGAATTTAAAGAAGCTCTGAAGCAAGTCATATGTTTGTCAAAATAAAGCAATAATTATGGAAAATGTGCCACAGGAGGCAGCTTTCAATTGTTTAGCTGCAAAACTTTACAAATTTTTGTTCCTTTCTTATGTATCTTATGCTCTTAAATTTAATTCATACATTGAAGTATGAAACAAATTTAACTCTCTTATCCACGTAATCCCACATCTACCTTTCACAATGGCGATGGTTTGGAGCCCCTTTCTGATAGCTTGCCCCTAACTTTTAATATCCAACCCTGTGCAAGTTATCTCAGTATCTGTTAGTAATGGCAGTGTCAATTCCCTCAGCACTTGCAAAATAAAAAGCATCTTGCTACTTACGTTAGATTTTGCTGCTGACCCTTCTCGTTGTAGTTAAATGATTTCAAATAATTTACTGTAGGATACGGTGGCAATTAACACGAGATGAAAGTTGAAACACTGAGCTTATAAACAGCAGGTCGGAGTCTAATATCTTGCAAAGACTGACTCTTTATTCGCCGGCAAGGTAAAAGGAAATCATTGATGAAAACGTTAAGGCACCACATAATTGTGATTGAACCGTCACAATACATGTCATCACAAATAAATATCTAGAATGAATGCTATTGTTGCTAAACAATGACTAAGACGCAATGAAGAAGACTTTGAAACTGAATCGTTTCTGAGCCAAAGTTCGAGCTTCAAGACATATAAAATTTCTCACCGCCATATTCACGCATGTCATTTTAAAACTGTGCAAAAACAAAAATCTACCATATTGGTTTAAGGCTACGCTGACGCTGGAAACAAGGATAGGTTATATTTGTACCACCCACGGTTATCAGAGGGGAATTTGCGATGGTCTTCAAATGAAGCTTGCATAACCATTAGGCGGGATACAGCAGCTGTTGCGCCAAAAACAGTTGCGAAAAGCGTTATTCTAGTTGTTTTTACTTGCGGACATTGATTATATGATTACAAAAGGTGAGATACAAATTTGTATTCAACTAAAAGCTGAAGTAGGATAGGTTCCTTGAGGCAGTTTCGTTGATTTGCACTGAAGTATTTCTTTGGCTTATACTTCAAATATTCCTGAAAACGCTGGAATCGGGGTGGTATTGCCCCGTTGCCCCCACCTGGTTTCTGATTGCGGACTACAGACCAGCGCAGGAATTCGTGATTGATCGAAGTCCATCTGCACGCCGATTTAGTAATTCAAATTAACCAACACAATTTTCAACAATCATGAAACTTCAGTTTACGTAGGAAATCTATACTGTGTCTACAGATAATCCAGTGATAATGTTCATTTTTCTCATTTATTCCGTGGTTTTATGCTGGGCAAACGTATCCAACAGTAATGTAAGTATGAAATTTGCACAACTACATTACTTTTATCACAAAATGTTGGGCTGACAAAAGATATTATGTCCCCCCTGTCCAAAAGTTGGGGGGAACATGTTCCCCCATACCCCCCTAAACTCGGACCCTGTATACTGTAGAGTGATTTTACTTGCCTCTGAGTGTCACTGTCATCCCCCAGTGCGGCATGAAGTCAAACACCCTGACATTTGACTTGTACGGCGAACTTCACACTTTTTCCATTCATTTTACAAATCTCAGCATGTTTTAAACTTTCTGTTCCTTGGCCAGAGTCAAATTCGCTTTACATTTATCCACTCGTTAATTTTTACGCTGACAATGCTAGCCTACTCCGAGTGATTTGTGGTTGCCACCGAAAATATTGGACTTTCACCACCAAAAATGCAAACCAGAGAAAAGAAAACGTCAAAATGCTATGAAGCAGCTTTCGCTCCAAGCTTAAGGGTTCAGTATGCGTGATTAATTAACCATTTGCTGCATAGGAGCAACTGTTCTAAAGCAGTTTCAGAAAGCGAATCAGCCAGGATGTGCGATACGTGCTGTAGGAGCCGGAGAGTGTATTGCGTATCAGTAAGCGTTCTGTAATTTCTAAGAAGCTTTAACAGACGCATCCGGAAAACGCTGATCTTCAGTTCGTCAACTTGCCTTTCACTGAAAATTTGTTTGCTGTTGTTTTTCAAACTGTAGTACTGTTAATTTGAAAAAAGCAAAATGCACTCAGAACAAGCTGCTGCTGTACCACTGTTTGGTTTAGCGTGCGACGCCCATTTTATAGAAATCTTCAGCTGTAGTTTCCACTGCGACATTACTGTAATCTAATCATTTGCTGTGGCAATGTTCAGCATTCTTTGCTGTACTCCACTCAGGTGAACAGCTCAAGTAATGAATACCATTGTTAAAAATACTAAATATCAGGCCTGTAACCAGGGTCGCAGGAGGGGCGAAACTCCCCCTAGAAAATTTTTCGCCCCCCTGGAAAAATGTGTTGGAAGTATTTTGAAACTGTTGGACGTGTTTCAAAAATTTGGGCCCCTCTCACAAAACTCTTCGCTCCCGCTAGTGTCCCAAGCTGGTTACGGGCCTGCCAAATATGCTGTATAATGAATGCAGACTTTATGTGAAAGCACAAACACTGTTGCTTCACAGTCACACCATTGCCATCTGAATGTTCAGATTTTTTGCTTTCAGTCTCCGGTTACTTTTTTCTTATTCATGTATTTGAGGTTTCTTCAGTTGCTTGCATGCTTTTTCTTGTCTTTGTCGAAAATACTATAGAACTTCAGCAAAGCTTGTTTTACTAAAATTTTAAACGCTTTCAAACATTTGAACTTCATTTCAGCTTGCCATTACACATGCCCTCTCACCTTGAGCAAACGCCTTGAGTCTCACATCTATAAAGAACACTGCCACCGTCAAAACTGCGCTTGGAGCCATTGTGTTCATTTCTGAAACATTGTGCTTGCCCATGTCGACTATTTCTTGGTTGGTTCTGCTCCGATGATACGCATGTGTAGCGTAACGAACCACCCGCTAGCACTGCCGGTCGTTTGTGGGCGCATGACTCACTGAAAATAGCGTCAACCACGTCACACTGTGCACATTCACTGACACGCGTTATCTGCAGGGTAACAGGGGCTTGATTGTGATGTAAAATGGTCGCTTTGGTGACTAAGCTCCGCAACTCTAGAAATAACCTGTTAGCTTACCTTTGAGAAAAAGTTGGGTGGAAAAAATTACCCAAGATCAGCGATGCTATCTATCAGAGACAGTTATCAAGGCCAGTGAGAAGTTGTGCATTAAACATCCATTGTAAGGTTTTAGCGCCACTGAACTCGCTAATGTATGCACACTGCGACGAGCACATTGTATTGGACCGTCTTATTGCAGAGTGGCCACAATAAGTGCGTCGCCAATTCAGCCAAACTTCCGTTACTGGCGGCGTGATTAATGTGTTGTTTCAAAACGTCACCAGTTCTGAGGCATGGCGGTAAAATGATGAACTCACCAATGCAATAGTCGCAAAACCTGCCAGTAGGAATAGTGAACGCTTGTTCAACCGCTGTTTTTGAACTTGCAATGCTTGCACGTGAGCCAATGGAACAGCGGGCCTTCAGCAAGGCAACTAACAGGTATACTTAAAGCAGTGGTTTTCAACCTGGGGCCGTTTGCCATTTTTCTGGGGGTCGCGAGAGCTTCTGATAAAAAGATTCATAATTACTTCTAGATTTTATATTTCGTATGTGGAACCACTTTTTGTCGTAGCCAAAACAATAATCACCTGGCAAAAACGATAGCCTACTTGTTCATTCAATATTGTTTTAAGTGTGGTTATGACCATTGCAGTACTGTTGCGCGTGGCAACGCACGAATAACTTTGTGACGTAAGAATGTGCTGTGTTTATAAATTAGATATTTGAATGCGGTACCTGACTTGGGAGTTATTCTAGTTTTCAGTGAGTTGTGCTGTGGAGTGATTTGTTTGTATACCGCACGGGTCTCTCTCAGTGATGCTGCCATATGCATCAATTTAATGAATGAGTCTTTGTTCAGCATAGTGATATCGTACGTTATTTTTTAGTCGTTGTGATTTTCTATTGTGCAAACATGCAAACATAACTGCATTTCATATGCTTGCGTGGAAATTTTCGGAAGGGGGTCACTAGGTTAAATTGGGTTGCAAAACGTTTTGCTGCATGAAAAATTTTGAAAACCACTGACTTAAAGTATTGAAAGAAAGCGTATTCAGTTTCATATCATTACAATCGCATTTGTACTCCCTTCGGAATGTCACGAATTGCGCTCATCTCCGCTTGCTTGCACTGGGGTCACGCGTCTGCTTTCTAAGCGAATATTGCATTGGTAGCAAGCTAGAAAAATGTGCTCTAGCAAAGCATACATTTGAAGTGTAATACACAATGAACTGGTCAAAATCAAGAATTTTCGCTGACGAAAGCAATTTTAGAAAAAAGTTGTTTCACTGAATCGTTTACATCAACAGCACACCTAATGTAGTCAACAAGTGCCGTCAGGCCTTGTGCGAAGTACAGTAAGCTTATGGTTGTATTAATGTTTTTAGCGTAGCTTTACTGTGTCACAATCTTACTCGTCCATCCGGTCACTGCGTTTGCTCCGTTCGTCATTAGAATCACACATTAGCTACCTTGCATATTTCTAACGTTCTATATCGCTTTGATCTCTTAGTATTTATTGTTTTTATCCCTACGTCACGCTGACCAAGCTTTCTTCCGGTGCTTTCAGTGATGTCGTCTGCACACCTGTCTGTTGTCCCGATGAACGCTGGCTGTTCAACTGACTGAAACGTCAGCGTGACCTTTCTATTTGAATAGTTACTGAGGATGCGTAATTTTACGTAAAATCGCTGGTAAATGTGCCTGTAAGCTATACGCACAGCCGTTGCACACAAAGCTCTATATATTTGTTAATATATTCGCCCGCATTGCTGAACGTGCTACTAATGTGTAGTCCGTGTTTGCAATGTTTGCAAAGATATCTTCGTTGAACGTTAAGGAGTAGGCTCAGCGGATTTTGATCCAACACGCATTAGTTTCTCGGCTGTCTGAAGATTCTGAGCAGGGGCGTCGCGCTACCTTGAAATTTGTGGGGCCAAAGTATATTTCTTGAAGTAATGAGCAAAGTACAAAAATCGAAAGAGGTTACACGGATATCGAAAAATTATCCGCCACAAACTCCCCGTCTTGTCGCCCATTTTTTGGCCGCATTAAAAGACATCAATGCTGGTTTTCCTATGTGAAGAAAAATGATTGTTTGAACATTTGTGGGGCAGGCGCTCGGTGGGGATTCCGTCTGTAACGGGTTTCTAGGATTATTTAGATCCTAAATTGCCGCATTTAGATACATCCGTAAAATCACTGCATGGGTCCGTTCTTAGATGTATCAAGGACGATGTTCACAGATCAAAGTTTGCTTGATCTCCCTTAAGTTTCTGAATGACTAGCAAATTACACTCGATGAGACATATTAAAATATTTTAATTGATTTGGCCTTTATTTCATAAGATATGCACACGATAAAATAACAGAAACTCACCATTTAATGCGAAACATTTGTCAATTCGAACTCTCTCGAACCAGAACCACAGACACAATTATTTCAGTTGGCAACCAATCTTGCAGTCCTCAAGTTTATATTTTGTTTAACACTCAACTCAGAACCTATCTGTTAAGGCTCTAACATTCGAAAAGGAAGAGCCATGTTTGATGAACATGTTTTGTACACTGTTAGTCGTGACAAGGATTTCTCAGCTATAAAGAAGGAGCTTAGGTTTAATCTCCGCAAGTGCTGTCACGTATTTGGTTTTGTGACTATACCAAGTTCTCAAATCAAAACACTATCCAGTGTTAGTCAAAATGTTTGTCCAATTTATAATTAAATTTGGGTTGGCCAAATTTAATGCATACTCCCGAGTATGTAACAAACATCATTACAGAAGACGCCAATTTTGTTACACAGGGTAGCATAAATTCCCTCGGACAATGCCAATTTGTCACACTAGACAACAACGATTGTCTTTGACAAAGTCAATTTGGACAATGCCAAATTTATAGTTCTGAGCGTCAGAACTTCACCCGGACAAAGCCACTAATGTTGACTAAAAACAAGTCATTGACATTGTTTTTAGTCTGAAGACTCAAGCTACTAAAAGCACCAATGATCCCAGAGGTAGAGATAGTAGCACTTATAACCATCCGTTCGAGCTTAAGATGGCTACAAGGCAGAGCTTCAATTTTACTTCAAAGGCTAAACCAAAAATATGGCGTAGACCAGAGAAGGCGTTCCCAGTTCAGAGTCGAAGAGTGAACTGAACTTTCGTTACCAAAATCAGGCTTTTTATACCCAATTCTCTTGGAAATACCCCTAATTAATCTTTTATTGGTTGTCCACCAGTATCTTTCCATGATGTCATTTGTTGGTTGGTCAGCGGGTTTTTCCCGAAACGTCATTTGTTTGTTGGTTACCGGGTTTTCCCCAAAACGTCATTTGTTTGTTGTTTACAGGTTTTTTCCCCAAAACGTCATTTGTTTGTTACTTGTCTTTTCTGATAGATTGCTTAACGCTATGTTTATGTGTCACGGTTTTTCATGCTTGAGTGATGCCAGCTTTTTGTCTAGGAACTGGTAGTTTTTGTCTTTGTTGCTTGATGCTTGGGCTTTTGTTTCTTTTGATCGCATCAACATTTAATATGTACAGACCATTACTTTGTGTCTGCTACACGTCCCCCACCCCCGGCTTGAAAATTTTCAGGGCAAACTCTGTTTTCAGGGCAAGTGCAAGTTGCTCAAAAATCCTAAATGATAAAAAATGTGTTCAATACCGTGAAAAGTTTCAGGGCAAACTATGTTTTTCAGATCAAGCGCAAGTTGCTCAAAAATCCTGAACGGTGAAAAAATTTCCAATACAGTGTATTTAGTGTGTATTCACTTGGGGATGATCTGTGTAATTGAGCTAGTGTAGTGTGTAATCTGGAACAAAGTCGTGACTGGTTATAATGACTTTGATCTGGAACAATCATTTTCTGTAAAAATCCAACAATAGCATGCGGATAGGTCAACAGCTTGATATAAGAATTCGGGAACTACACATTTGCATCAGTAATAACGTACGATATCACTATGTTGAAGTAAAGGCAATTACCGTAAAGTTTCTTGTCTGGGAGAACACAACACGCAAGGAACTTCACCCCCTTGAGTTAACAAGCAAGACAACTACAGTATTTGCCTTACACGGCACCTCTAAGGGATTGCATAAAGAACGTTATTGCCGAATTGACGTTATAGACGAAGCCGTTATCAACGAATTCAACTGTATAGAACAGATTTACAAGAGGTTTCAGGCCCCATTCGGATTAAACTGAAAAAGTTAGTTTCAGTGCAAATTGTATATTTTTAGGGTAAATTGTTATTTTCTGGACAATTTTTTCCGCCCCCCCAGTAAAATGCCTTCCCGTACGCCTATGATTATGGGCAGCATAAAACAAAATGTAAGAATTTGAAAATTTTGATTAAAATTTCGAAGGAGATCAGACCCCTATCCGCTCGAAACTACGGACTTTGGGTCTAAAAGTAGATGTTTCAAACAACTATGGAGTAGGTTGGGAAGGAAGACTCCTCAATACAACAGGAATTTTGCATCGGCCAGCAGAAAATGCTCATTGTGTTTGTTAAGAAATCGCATTAGTGATAAGAAATCGCATTAGGCGGGCACCACTGGCCTCACCGCTGGCGACGACCCTGGTGTGTGTTAGAAGTGTGCGGGGCAGGAGCGGGCAAGATTTCTCAAACTCCTGCAGGAGCGGACAAAAAATTTCAACCCGCACAGGACTCTGTTGTAGAAAGACAGCAACACCAGACAAATCAAGTGATGCTCATTTTATGTCAGCCTCGTAAACATTTGTTCTGCTGTGAATATTTTCCAGTTGAAATTTCAACTAAGCCCAACCGTTATTTTTATCATTGTAGTTCCATAACCTTTTACATTCATTATTTTGTATTCCTTGTGGTTCAAGGTCGTGATTCCAGTACAAAGTAGCGTATAGTTGACAGATGGTGGGCTCTTGCCAGTAGGCCCAACGAGTGTTAGGGATGTGCATAAAAGTACAAAGTAACTTTTTAACATAGTGCAATTTGCGGTTCAAACAAATGGTTGCATCCTAAAGAAAATAATGCTCTTGCATTTCCTGCAATGGAAACTCGTCGCAACAATCTTGTATTCACCATTTGAATG
>Ga0210059_1005251_pt1 | contig 20866 bp, 20 predicted proteins | sample Ectturendosymbi2_FD_188042 | JGI IMG/M metagenome (GOLD analysis project Ga0210059, IMG submission 188042) | Ecteinascidia turbinata endosymbiont from Florida, USA - Sample 2 (SPAdes) (version 2) | ecosystem: Host-associated > Tunicates > Ascidians > Unclassified | place: Key West, Florida...
TTTCTTTTGTTATTCATATTTGTGATGGATGACGCCGAGCGCTGGGGCAGATTGTGGTGAGGACAGATGCTTGCCCAGGACAAATGCCCTCCTCTGGGCCTACCAACATCATATCCAGCGGAATGCCAAAGCATGACAGCTGGGATGAGGGCAGTCTGCCCCGCAGTGGCACATTCGTGTGCCTAGTGATTTCAGCACAGAAGCAGCTGAATGCCTCAGTCGGCTGGAAGCAAAGGAACAGTTTGGCTAGCGCCCGGACTGAGACTGCCAACCCCTGCTGCGGAGCTAGCATAGAAGACAGGTTGGCGAACCTGCCTACCTGCGACTACTTTAGTCAGACCTCTATCAAAGGATTTATTACATTAACACAGCATTGCTATGTTACAGATAAAGTTTGAAATTGGGCCTTCAAAAATAACACGGGGCTTTAATTACGACTGAAAGGGCATGGACGTCCGCAATAAGGGGGTAAAATCCTTTAACTGTACAAGAATAGAATAACCGGTATGCAATCATACAAAATCGTATTCGTTGCCCGCGCCTGTAATATCCAGTGTATCTTGCATCAGAGTTGTCCAATGAAAATTCAAAACTTTGCACCAATGAGATATCCAGTCATACGAATACAGTGTGCACAGTGGGGGACCTCGGCCCAGTTGTGGGCCGTTCAGCACTTTTTATTAGGCCGCGCAACACTTGTTTTTGTGGCCTATTTGCTGCGCCAGTTGCGTGGGATCAAACATAGGCTACCGTAACAAACATATAGAACATCGATTGCTTGACGTTGACACGGCATTGATATTGTCATTAAAGGATTTATTACATTAACACAGCATTGCTATGTTACAGATAAAGTTTGAAATTGGGCCTTCAAAAATAACACGGAGCTTTAATCATGACTGAAAGGGCATGGACGTCCGCAATAAGGGGGTAAAATGGTCATTCGCCTCCCTTTTGGAAATTAGGACTAAGAACCAAAAATTTCTAGCAAGCCTGAAGCCAGGAGCTCAATTCCGATTAAACTGATTTAATTCTTGCATTGACAGTTTATTTGCCGGTATGACACCCGCGGTGAACAAAAACCAGGTTCACTGTCCTGGTGTTGTGCAGTGTTGAATTTGCATTTCACTCATGTCCGCTGCTTTGCCTGTCTGCAGAAGCAAGTTGCGAAACTTGCGTGCCTATTGTTCTACTGTTGGACTTTTTTTGCGTAACAAGAACATGGCAACGAAACTTCGTGTTAACTTCAAGTTGCGGTAGGAGGCGTTCTTCCGCATGTGAGCGTTGAACGCGGGTAGTGCAGGGAGTCAATGAGTTCTGATAGCGGATAGCCACGTACTTTTGCAACCTACTGTGAAAAAAGAAGCATGATAAGTTCGAAAATTCCATTGTAAGTGTGAGACTGAACGCTTGTCCGGATTATGTGGATGAGCGTTCACCGTGAAAAAGTCAGTAAAGACAGGCAAGGATTTATTGAAAGGGTGTTTGATTGCTTTGGATGAGATCTTAGACGTTTGCAGCTCTTTTTTCTAAATGATGCTGGCAAGTATTGCTGGGTAAACAAAAGACGTAATTGTAGTTTTGTAGACCACGGCAATTTGCTTCTTTGTAAAGAAGTACTCTGCATGAACAATCAGCATACATATAGTGTATTTTGTATAACTTATCTCAAAATGCCTGGCTATCGCTGCCAACGAAGTACATTTTTTTGTGACTATTGCCTTAAAATCAGTCCCGTAACCAGGGGGGGCGCAGGGGAGGCGAAGCCCCCCCATAGAAAAATTTTCGCCCTCCCCTGGAAAAATGTGTTGGACATAGTTCAAAAATATTGGACGTAGTATAGTTCAAAAATTTGGGCCCCTCTCGGAAAACTCTTCGCCCCTCCTGGTGTCCCAAGCTGGTTATGGGCCTGCGTAAAATGGAGCAATTTTTTTTTGTGTAGAATGGGTAAAGCGCTTTGTGGACGTCCGTTTGCATTGCATCGACAGAAACTTGAAAAGCATAAGCAAAATGTCGACGTTGTCCTCCCCTGGAAAAATTTCTGCGGACGCCAATGGAAAGGGGGCTTGAGGCCCTTTCCATTGGCGTCCTAACGAAAGTTTTCCGATCACTGCTGTACGCAATACTGCTGAGTGGAGCTTCAGCAAGTTGAGGCTAATCGAAGCGTTCCACAGATCAACTGTGACTGATGAAAGCTAACAAATCTGGCAATGATATCTATTGAAAGTGAAACTGGTAAAACATTATGACTGAGATGACAAAACCATTTGCATTTTTGAAAACTTGGATAAAGTTATTTTCCTATCTTGAAGCATAGCGAATGCTTAAGTCTGTCTGCTTTATACGTTGTGTTGATACTGTAGAAAATGCTTTTATAAGCATTTGTTAAAATAAATCGATATTTTTGTTTACATAAATACTATGTGTTAAATGCAATGTATTGTATAGTTGGGACCCCAACGTCCCGGCTCGGGGGAGCCAACCACCTAGCGCCGGCCCTGGGCCCGAGTAAAGTGCGAACGAAGTCGAGAGAACGCCTACTACGAACGACATTGTTTTATTCAGGTCACCTGCAAAATGAACGCGAAAGGCTAGACATGGAACGAAAACATATGAACAGTGACAAGGCCCAAAGAAAAGAGCTTGAGTTAGCAACCGATGGTGGTGGCACAAAAAATACAAAGCAAGCTTGCTTGCGTTCTCCGATATAAATCGTAATCAACGACTCGGGTTAAGCCCCAGGAGCCCGTGTGCCGGAGTCGCCACTGGGCTGTTAAAAACACCGAGAACACAGCAGCAAAAATGACACAGCGTTAATACCTGTCTTAAACACATTCAAAATCAAAACTTGTCCTCATCTTGGACACAGAAGTAACATGACTGAATACTCATTCTACAACTGCATCAGATACCGGAATGCAAAGACAAGACAAAGCATTTGTGGCAACTAGCACGTTTTCTGTAAGGATGCCAATAATGTTGTCAATGCAAAAACAAAAACACAATTGAAATTGCTCTGTTAAACATTTCATATTAGGTATAAGATTCAGCAAAATTTCACTACTTAGAATGGTGTTTAAACGCTTGAAAATATACCAATTTTTTAATGCTGCGGCACGAACTTTTTCCTACACACAAGCATGGGTGTCGGAGGGGAGGCAGGAATTAAAAATTTTCAGCAAAAAGGATGTTTTCTTAGTTTTTCGTGGTGAAACCAAATTTCATCACTTTTGGCCACCCCTAGAAAAACGTTTGGAAAAATCCACTAGTTCCCCCCCTGGATAAATCCCTTCCGACGCTCATTGCACATAAGCATGTAAAATTACACCATTTTTGTAAAAAATTGTGTTGTATTACACCATCTGGCAACACTGTTCAACAACGCCACTGCAGAACACAGGCGTACGCCAAAATTCTGCAATATTTTTTTCGTTAAACGATTTACTTTAACAACGGACCCAATACTAATCGCGTTACTTAACATTACTTAGGCAAAATTCGAGATTTAAAAGTGGGCAGGCAGGCCCCCCAGAAATAAAAGTGGGGGCCTTGGCCAATGCGTCCCCCCCGGTTCCGCCACCTATGGGGAACGCCGTTTCTACAAAAAAGGCTTTCCCACACCTTTTCAAAATAAGGTGTGGGAACGCCGTGCTAAAAAAGAGGTGTGGGAACGGCGTTCTCACACCAAATAAAAAAGGCTGAACCAAATAGTTCGAATAAAGTGAGCATTCGCCTACAAGAATTTCCGCACAGGATGTTTTTGTTTCACTGTGTAAACTCCTGAATAGCAGTGCAAATCTGCGTGTCGCTCGCCCATATGTGAGATCACAGCCATGCTTTAGTGCAATCTTTTGGATCTCACATCTTCAAGTAACGTTGCTAGTGCAAAAAGGTGTGGGAACGCGTTCCCACGCCAAAATGAGGTGTGGGAACCCCGTTCCCACGCGTTCCCACCCCGCTACACCCCTTCTTTTGGTGCTTACGACCAAAGTTACACATTTGCGCAGCCTGCTCTTCAGACAGCCATATGGAGTTAATTGTGTAGTTAGATGAGCCTATTTTGGGAGGTGTGCCAAAACAGAGTAGCGTAGTTAGTGGATTATGGATGTTAACCATTGCTTCCACTGAGGCCTTAGCTTATCTGTATTTGTTAACATTTATAGGCGATTTGAGATACAAAATTTTATTAATCTAAGCATGTGCCACGCACCAAGAGATTAACAGTCCAGACATCAGCAAGGTTTGTGCATACGTATTTCGGCCAGTAAAAAGCCCAATGCGCGCGCTTTATAAGCATATTTCACTTAAGCTCATGGTAAAGTTAATCAATTTGCGCTAATGAAAGAAAACGTTCATCGTGTTCCACATGCTTTGACCGGCCTCATGTTTGCTCCTTCGGTAATAATGCTTTGATAACTGAACGATAGGATTGATTCTGCCTTCCTGCAAATTTTTTGCATTCACATTTCATTAAGACATCTCTAAATAATCGCCGTCAATTAAATGACAATGACTTACGACCCAATTCCTTTTGTTGAGCTCGTTCAAAAAATTTTAGTTGGAAACTACGAGCCTTATTATGCGTATTTCCGGGAAAATATTTATAATTAATTTGCACAATCTGCAAATGCTGTTCATGTTGTGAATTTAAAATAAATTTTCAGAATGTCTAGCCCCCTGCACAAACATGAGGCCCCCAATGGAAGACTTCATGGCGACGGTTGTGCCCAGGCCCGCAGACACGGTGGGGCATTCGGGGGCAGTTACCCCAAAATCTCTTTTGTGCCCCCCAAATTTTGTTGTGCGCAGAAAAAATTGTTTTAGTGCGGTTGCCAAACCCCAAATTTATGGATAACCTTGCAATGCCGTCCGTCCAATGTTTTTTTGCTGTTTCTATACCTCCGAAGTGTGCTCTTTAAGAATCTGAATGATGCCACTCTGTCATCCTTGGGCAATCCCGCCAATATGCAAATTAAGGCCACCATTACGGGAAATCTTGTTTTCGTCAATATCTCAATCAATATGCATGGTATCAAAATAATTTTGGTGTCTGTCCCCACATTTGGAGGGGTAAAGAATCTAAATACAGGTTACACTTTTATTTTCTGCTGAATAGGCATATCGAGGCCGACATTATTGAAAATCTGTTTTCGTCCATATCTCAGTAACTGCACACTGTATCACGATTATCTTGGCGCCTATGCATGTTTCTGGAGTTGACGATCAGATTAAGAAATTCGAATGTTGATGAGAGCGATATTTTCTGCAAATAGTCTAAATAGGGACCGCCATTTTTGTTAAGATCAACAATGGCGGTCTGGGAAAACGACTCTACAGATGACTTCCCGAAGAGGAATTCCCAAAGTTGTAAATGAGGATTTGCAAAATTGCGGGCGCCACAAAGTGACAAGGTAATCACAGGTTCACCATACAGAGCATCACCTTTTGATACTGATGCATGATGACATCATTGATTTGACCCAGTCTTCAAACAAGTCACTTTCTGCAACGTTCTTACTGTCATCAACCTGTCGGGTGTGCTCATTCTGGCAGTGTGCTTCCCCGTAACCTCCACAAAATATTGCACAAGATAAGTGAGCTGTATAGCATCCACACATTCTGTTGAACAGGGTATAATAGTAGCACAAGCACACCTTATCATTACCAGCACCTCAGGTGGAGCAACGCTAACATTTGGTTGCAGTGTAACTGGGATCAAGCATCTAGACTTAGAGTTTTCGTCTCGCTCCCATCCAAACTGGACAGGATCTAATGCTGGAGGTTCTGAGTTGGGAGCTGACTTCCAAATGGCAGTCTGAATGTGCGCCCGCTTTACGTTCTCTTCGAATGCTTCTTTAGAAGGTGGCAATGACTTAGCTCTGGAGCCTTCGTCGCTTTTTTTACCCATCCTTCTCGACCAAATTTCACCACGGACCTTGGACATGTTGGATGTCACCAAGCTTTTCACCCCGTAGCAGGCAGCGATGAATGCTGTCGCTTCTTCAATGACATCGTCTATGTCCTCAGATAATACGCCCAATTTTGCAATTCTACACCACTCCTAAGAACTGTGATAACGGTGCCTTTTCCTACTCCGAAGCACTGCACCACAGTATCACAGCCTGAGAGCGCATGGGCGTCTGGCAGTTGTGGAAGCAAGTGTCCATGTTGATTTGCAGTTTCTCCGATCTCTATAGTAGTTCGTTCAGCACTTGGTCTTTCCACTGTAAGAAAGCAGGTCAGGTTCAACTTCGCGTAGAAATGCAGCAAGAGAACGAAAACGTCTGTGTCCTCACATACGATGTTGATTTTTTCACGCCATTTTCAGCTGCTCTGACCATCTGCTGTATAATTATTACATCTGCTTCTTCATGGAAAGTCATGAGGTCTTCCCTTCGCAAGACAACCTGGATTACAACTGGTACAGAGTCAGTAGAGGTAATTACCAGGCTGTGTTCATTAGGCTCATCTTGTGCCTTCTGGATCAAATTCTGACATATCAGATCAATGACTTGTATATTGTTCTCAGTTACTGCAAGGACAACTTTCTGGGGTGGCAATGGGGTATGTAAATGCAGTCTGTGTCTTCGACTCGCTTCGCCACCAGCTCGAGCTGCCACGTTCCACTTTTAATGCTGAAGTCGAAGTAGCGATCAAAAATCAGGTAGGTGTCTTGGCTTGCCACCCTTCTCATAACGTTCCTCGTGAAGCCGTTGACAAAATCTGCCACAGTGCCTTGATTCGGTCAATTTATAATCCAAAGGATAGCACAGCCATCCAGTATTTCTACCTCCGACTTCTCAACCAAACGCTGGGAAAAAGTCACCTGCCGTTTCGTCTTCAACGTGGATTTCGTAGTTGCGATTCGCATTTTGTCTTCATCGTCAAACATGGAGGTAGGCACAGGTGAAAGTTCATGAGTAAGAACAGTTTTGATATCAATGTCTCGAGTTTGTTGTCACCCTAATACACGGGAGTTAATGAGGTTCATGTCATATACATTATTGTCCCCAACCTTGACTGCCTTTTTTTTAACTGCCATGGTCACCACCAACCTGGATAAGGGCAGGCGCGTAGCCAGAAATTTTGATAGGGGGGGCAAACAAGAACCCAGTTTCAACATTTAAATATATAACGCCCCTTGTTTTTAAAGCATCATCCATAAAATGTGCTTTTTTCTGGCACTGCTTTTTCTGAATAATTCTGTTCCAATTTAAGCCGGCAAATAGAAAGTCTGCTTTCATTGAATTAACAAGTTTTCAAAGTTTGTTTTTATTAAATTTCCAAGTTTCTGCATTGAATGAAAGCCACCATTTTCTCGTAAAACATTCCTGCGAAAGAGCTTGTGAAAATCTTGATGCTATAAGTGCAAGATCGGCAGTATGCTTTTTCAGCCAATATTGCATTTGCAGGTGAACAAGGAGTCATCGTGGCCGTCATTGTGATTGCGCTTTTTATATTTACACACTTCTGATGTACACCAACACACGTTTAATCGAAGTTGAGCAGCGACATTGCTCTAAGACACCGACTCCCAAAGTAGATCAAAGCTTGTGCGCATGTAGACTAAGACGTGGATCATGCCTAATTCTTGAGAGACTGGTTGACGTATGCAACTGATAATGTAAACGTTAGAGTCGCTCAATGCAATTGAAAAATGTTTGGATTTTATGTTATCAAACGCTAGGAAATGCGACTGCGGTAGCATTTTTGTACGCTACGTGCACTAAGCCTACTTCACATAAACGATTGAGTATTTATCTATCTAGCTTATCAGAGTTAACTATAAAATTCGCGATTATTATGAAGACAACATTTTTTATTTGGGAAAGTTATACATGCCCTCTAAACAAACCCGCGTATGTTTGACCTACTCAGTCTACGCAGTGTGGAAGCGGTTGTGTATTTGCGAAAACGAAGCCACAATCGATTATTACTATGGCTCCGCAATAAGTTAAGAAATGGGCCTACTTGTTGCTGCAGCTTATCACAACGATTGGTAAGTTGATATAGCCCAGTGGTTCCCAATGTATGGATCAAAACCCAAAGAAGGGTGGAGAAGGGTCAAAAAATGGGTCGAGCAGAGGCGATCAAAACCTTAGATATAGATTTTCAACGTTGTCACTGTTGGTCTGTCTGTCGCGTAGTACTTAAGAAAAGAGTAGACTGCTGCCATTAAAAACGAACCTAGCAACTTGATGCCAAAAACCACCCACACAATCAATATTTTTTCATAACGTTATTTGAAACTCGGGTCACGAGGTGTTCACCAAACTCGGATTTGGGGCCACAGAACTTTAGGGCCCTTCGGTTAGTGACAGAAGAACTGTTGCGCGCACATCTGAAAGGATGCGAAAGTTACGAGGAGATGCTTGGGGTACTTGAGAGCATCTCCTTAAGAAGCATCACATCTCGTCTGTGGGTTCAGAACTTTATCAAACTTGTCTTCATCACAGTCCCGTCGCCACGAAGGGGCTTTGGTGGGCTTAGCCCCCCCAAACAAAGCTCCAAGCCCTCCCAAATTGGAAAGTGAAACACTATAAATAAGTGGAGTTTTGGTTAATTTTATCATGTCAAGCCCCCCCGCAGAAACGCAAAGACCCCCCGCAGAACTGCAAAGCCCCCCTATTGAAAACTTTCTGGCGACGGTTCTGCTTCATCATGGTGATCTTTGTGCGGGCGGAAAGAGAGGCAGACTGGTTACTCCATCTATGGGCAGTAAAACAAATGATGCCATACTTTTTTGCCGCTGCTCACTTCAACTATGCAAAATACGGGTTGTATTACTTGAGAGCAATGGAGCGTCTCCCCCCTGAAGTGCTACAGAGCTTCGTGAGGGGTGAGCACACCATGCGTCACAAAGCGGGACTCTGGAACGGGATATGGTCTGACATGTGGATAGAGACAACCTTCATGCGTTACGGACATGGCCCAAACGGAATCATTGGCATAACCCTGAAGCCCGAAACCATGAAATGATGGGCATACAGTATGCACACTTGCAGCAGGATTGCCCAAGACATCGCGAACATGTCGGATGACAGTGTTGAGAGGGAGGTGATTTGTCGTAAAGAAGAGAAGCCATCACGCATCACTTCGGATGCCAAGGACAGGAACAAAATATGAGAAAAACTTCTGACTTGCATTGATCCCCTGGATCCAAATGCTCATCCCACTGATTTGATCAATGTTGTTGCTGGTCGGATTGCACCTGAAACGGTGAATGCGCATGACGCAGTGGATATTGGCAACGGACAACTTGTGTCATTTGAAAAGAGCTGGCCTGACGGATTTAATGCACCCCTATCCAGGCGCGTAGCCAGGGGGCAATTGCCCCCCTCCAATCCCGAAAGTAGCACTTACAATTTTCAGGTTAATCAAGCTTTTGATCTGTAAGCCAAGGAAATGCGTCAGTGCAAATCAACGAAACTACTTAAAAAAACTATTCTACTTCAACTTTTAGTCGAACCTGGTCAAAGCAGTATGGTTTGCCAATTGCCCATGATTAATCAAACATTGTGTATAGTGCAAATGCTGGAGAATTCATGCCATGGCTGACCTTTATCTGAGGTTTAAGCTCCGTGTGGAAGCTGGTGATAATGAAATACAAACTTGTATATATGCGCTTGTAATCACTAACCGAAAGTGAAGCAAGGAGTCACGCTTTTCGCAGCTGTTTCTGACGCACCAGCTTGCTGTATCCCACCTAATGGTGATGTAAACTTCATTTGACGATCATCGCAAAAATTCGTTTCTGATAACTCTGGCATGCTACAAACACTATATTTTGCCCTTGACTGCAGCATCAGCCGTAGCTTTAAATAAAAATCGTAAATTTTTGTTTTTGTGCAATTTTGCAACTAAATGCGTGAATATGGTGGTGATAAGCAGTTTGTATGCCTTGAAGCTCAAGCCTTGGCTAAGAAGGTTTCAAAGTCGTTTTTGTAACGCAATTAGGCCATAGACCAAGGGTCGGGAACCTTTTTGGCTAAGGGAGTCATGAAACCTACGTATTTTTAATTGTGTTTCCGTGAGAGCTATATAATATTTTTCAACACTTAATGCAACTAACTTACTAACTAACGTGTGCATTTTTAAGCAAAATCAACAATTTTAAACAATGGTAAATGCCTGAATTTTCTCTTTAATAATATGCTTCTTACTGTTAATGCGACTTCTGGTGCTGCGTGGTGTTGCTGATGGCTTTGTAGCCTGGTGGATGGAAAATTACAGAAAAAGTTTCATTCAAAACAATCGTGTTAAGAAAATATCAAGCGAGCCAGATGCCGTCATCAAAAGAGCCACATCTGGCTCGCGAGCCATAGGTTCCCGACCCCTGCCCTAGACACTGTTTAGTAACAACAGCATTTATACTACAGTAGAGATTTAGTTGTGATGGCATGTAGACCTACTGTGACGGTTCAATCACAAATATGTGGAACCTTAACGGTTTCATCAATGAGCTCCCGTTACCTTGCCGATGAGTAAAAAAACTTTTATTCAAGTAATCAGAATCCGACCTGTACGTAGTCCGAAAATATTTCAACATTCACCTGATGTTAATTGCCACCTTCTACTACAGTAAATTTGAAAGCAGCATTCAGCTGCGACGCGAAGAGTCAGCAGAAAAATCTAACGAAAGTGGGAATCTGCTTTTTATTTTGTAAGTGTTGAGGCCATTGACACTGCCAATACTTGCAGATAGCATGCAATCTGTTTTCTTGATAAAGCGCATTTGACCAAAATGAAACCAAGTTGAATTTTTTACCAGTCGATTGGGTTTTGTTATTTAAACACATATGGATTTAAAGGAAGATTTCAACCGCTTAGTTTCCAAACTTTTTTGAGCACGGAACTTCTTTCCTGACAGCAGGTGTACCACACCTCCAAAACACACTTTCATGATATCCTCAAGTCCACTGTAGGCCATCAATACGCCAACACAGCCAACAAAACTCATAAGCATGTGCATGCCTCCGAGCCTTGGTATGAAATCCGAGAATCTTTCGTGGTAAACCCATTTCACATTGACTGCAGCTCTGTAGAGTTGCTGATCATTTATGAGAATAGTAAAGTGCTGTCCACATTTCTTAGTTAGACGCTGAGCCTCAGTCATAGCTGTTAGCACGGAGTCCGGGTGGGCCGGATTCATATCAACTAATGGCTGATACACGGCCTTGGTCGCTGGTTTCACACTGTGACCTTGCTCTCTACACAACTTGGTGTTGAAGCCACCGAACTCGATAGGGTTCATGCTTCTGGCAAAACACTTAAAGAACTCAAAGGCTAAATGGTGAGCCCTTTCCAAAGCAACAATCTGGTGCGCCATTATTCAAAGTGGTAAGACCGAACGATTTACTTCACTTAAAGGCATGTTTGGCTTCTTGGGGCCATCATATCTTTGAACGGGGATGTCTTCGATAATCTGTTCTTTCATCTCGTCCTTTCTCATGCTGCGAAAAGCCTGGTCATTGGGATCATTCTTACCAAGCTTATTTACAAATGTTGGTTGCATTGCGAGAGAGTGTGTAGAGAGGAGTCCATTCTGTGATGACATTTGTGCATCGAAATTGTCAGAGACCAGCTGAACAAGACTCTCCTCAGCGCGGACGTTCCCTATTAGCGATGCACTGCTTACAGCTACTGCTGCGGATGCTTTGAGCCTAAGAACTTCATCATAGCTACAAGATGCGAGGAAGTTATGAAATTGTTCAATCAATCCTTTCTTGTTTAAGACAACACCCAGCGCAATCTGCAGGGTTGTGAATCTACCACTTACGGCATTAGTAACAATATTTCCGATGAGAGCGACTGGCAAGGTGTGATCCAGCTTTGTAGAAATCTTTGACAGTAAGGATAACAAAGTAGAACTGACACAGCCAAGGGTAGTGTCCATATCGACTCTAGCATGATAGGTCTTGTTTTCAACTACGCATTTCTTAACCTCACGGACAAACTGTTGAGCAACCTTTTGCACTTCAATCTCGACATCGTCTTCATCACTGCTCGGCACTAGTCTCAACAAATTGGATGCTTTACTTTGAAACACGAGCAGACTAGCAACACCTGTGCCACTGATCACAAGAAGATCCGAACCAAAGTATTCCAACATCTTGGAAACTAAGGTTCGGCGGCTAATGTCTTTTCCACAGTTCGACTGGTGTAGGTCGTATAATTCGATAAATTCGGTATAGGTCGTATAATTCGATGGAATGACACACTCGCGATGATTCTGCTTTCACTGCACTGACTGTAGCTTCAAAAACCATATCTACCGCTTGTTGGCTGCTACTAGATGTTGCTGAAGCTGATTTTACTGACCGAAGTGAACAAAACTTCTTGTAACAGTCTTTGTGGTATCTACCGTCTGACGCATGCAGAGAACTCACAGATCCGGCTAAACGTGTCTCTACCTCGCTTCCCCAATCGTCGTGACGAGATCTGCATGCATCTAGAAGGGTTTCCCTAAAACTCCTTTTCCCCGCACCACGGTCCGCTGTCCTACAAACGACAACCCTGCGCCAACGATCAGGATGCCTCGGATTAATGTCAAGGCATACCTCACCACAGAAAAGGCAATGTTGCCTGAAGTTGAAGGTTGTTTATCCGGACCGACGAAGACGTTTTCCTGCAGATTTCCCTTCAGAAACTTTTGCAGCCTTCAGTATATTCAAGTGTCTCTTGATGTGCGATTTCGATGTATACGTGGATACACAATCTCTGTGACAAACTACCTCTAAATGTTTGTCTGCCAACAGTCTAGTTTCAAGATCTTCATGTATATCATCAAACCTCCGTTTACTTGATTCAATGATAGCCTGTAGCTATCCTGTCAGTCCCTGCGACGCTAAGTTCCTTCTTGCTTCCATCTTCTTTGCAAAAGATGCAGCACCTTTTCATCTTTCAGCTATAATTTGATTCCTCCTCTGAACTATTTTTACTCTACTGCAAAAATAAGATGTACCTCTAGCTATTTTCGGCTAAAAGCCTATTCAATCAGGCTTATTTGCCTACAAAAGCTGCTACAACTTGCTAACAAGTACCTCTACAGTAAATCACACCCGATCTACTGATGCTTACTTTCAATGATAAGAATGCTTTTGTTTGCTGAGAAACAGCTTTATTGCATCAACATTTTTTTCAAAACGTCATTTACAACTTTGGAAATTCCTCATCTGTAGAGTCGTTTTCCCAGGCCGCCATTGTTGATCTTAGCAAAAATGGCGGTCCCTATTTAGACTATTTGCAGAAAATATTGCTCTTATCAATACTCGAATTTCTTAATCTGATCATCAATTCCTGAAACATGCATAGGCGCCAATATAATCATGATACAGTGTGCAGTTACTGAGATATGGACGAAAACAGATTTTCAATAATGGCGGCCTCGATATGCCTATTCAGCAGAAAATAAAGTGTAATCTGTATTTAGATGGTTTAATCCGATTCTTTACCCCTCCAAATGTGGGGACAGACACCAAAATTATTTTGATACCATGCATGACTGAGATATTGACGAAAACAAGATTTCCCGTAATGGCGGCCTTAATTTGTATATTGGGGCGATTGCCCAAGGATGACAGAGTGGCATCATTCAGATTCTTAAAGAGCACACTTCGGAGGTATAGAAACAGCAACAAAACATTGGACGGACGGCATTGTACGCTTGTCGGTCTCTGCCACCGGACTATTTTAAACATCTGATAATAATAAAAATCTTTGCCTAAAAGTGTATTTTTCCCCCAAAACCTTAAAACCCCGGCTACGGGCCTGGTTCTGCCAAAATTGTGTCTGCAATTAGAATATTTTGTTTTGAAGTCCATTCTGCCTTGAGATATAGCATAGCGTCGAATTTTTTTTTATAAATCACCATTAGGGGGCCCCCTGTAATTATTTTGGGGGGTCCAGAGTTGGGCTAATACGGTACTGCTTGTAACCCGACCAGAGGTGCAAAATTTTCTGTGAATGTCAGTAGCGCGCAGCGATTTTTAGTAGTGCACGCATATAAGCTTTGCCATACAGCATTCATATATATGAAATATAAAAGGTAAAAAAACGTTCGCGCACTCCACGTTTTTGGTCGCGAGTGCGCGACCGCATTTTTCCACCCTTGAACTAGACGCTTCTTATTGGCGACTAAAACGTGCTGCATGGGTCTGACGGGAACTCTCCTGACGAAGCGTGCAATGTATATTAAGTGACCTGAGAGAGAGATGAAGCACTGCCATCGTTACCTTCATCTGTTTTTACTAAACCAATCATCTTTAGCAATTTGTTCATAGTTCAAAAAAATATAAAGGGCGGCAGTGCATCATATTGCATGGTTGTACTACTTTTTCAGATATTATTTCTAAGAGAAACAATAAACAACTCTATCGCCTAACATGCCGTAAGTGCCATCTCCATTTGGTTGGCCTATCTGATACGTACTTGCATGAATAAATGCAATATCTAATTCTTCAATGCATAGCTCACCCATGAGTGTAAGAAATTGCCTGTAAACGGATGTCTCAAGCCGACAAAATATAACAAATTATTAAAAACCTAACACTTTAAAAACGAAAAATACTCTTTGAATTCGTTTTAATTCAATTTTTCAAAACTTGTTTACTTGTCAAAACTAGTTTTTACTTATGTCAAATGCCTGTATTTTTCACATTCTACAATACTAGGATTTGGTGGGGGGCATGCAATCAAGTTGTTGCCTCGGAAATCACCAGACCTATCTGTATGACCCTGGTTGTTACGTCTACAGATCTGGATGTTTAGGAAAATTTTTGAGCTTTTATGGTTTGACAAACTTCATGCTGAAATGGATTTGGGTTGGTTCTGAAGGAAGTTATGATAATTTTTGTTTGGGGAAATTTAAATAAATGCTGAATGCTTTTGCATAATTCAAATTGCAGCTGTATTACAACGTTGAGTATATTAGTTATTGTGAACTTTTCAGTCACTGCTACATGTGCTTTATATCACTTTGGCCTAGAAACGGAGCATTTCCATGGACATGATTGTCGAAATTCTGGTCACACAATTGCTGACCTGGAACTTCGCATGGAGCGTCACTGACCTTAGATATTTTTCAGATCAGTTAGTGGATGTGACACATTTTATTTATAGCGGTTTTTTGAAAGAACAATCGACAAATTAACAGTGAAGGTAAAACAAAACTTCCTTGAACTTAGATAATTACAGATGAAGCATTAAATCGCAGCATTTCTATTATTTTCTGTCAACTTTTCTGGGTGTTAGCCTATATCCAAGAAAATGCTTCGGGATTTTGCAATTTTATATTTGTCTAGCACTTTTGTATAAAATAATTTGCCTTTAGTTTTTCATATGCATTCTTCTGTCTGTTCTTCTCTTTTATGTATTCGTGACTCGTGAGTCTCCTTCATTCTCAGTCAGTCCTTTATGATATTTTATTACTCAAAACTCTAAGAGTGCGTGCTCAAGAAACCCCTAGTCCGTGCAGCTCGCATCAGCGGTGATTGTAACCAGATCTGACCAGGGAGTGGAACAAGAGGGTGCGCTGGATTCGGCATATTCAAAACGCTCTGACAAACCCGTGGTTTAGAAAACAAGGTGCAACTTTGGCCAGTTTTATCCTGTCTTATCAGAAGATTTTTATGCCCAAAAATTTGTCATTAAAATTCATGCACATTTACACAGATGATCAGTGAACTTTTTGGTTAGTTTTTGCATTTTATTTCACGAGTTGCTACAATTCGAGAATGTATTACTGCAATTTGTAGTGTCGTAATAAAACAGTTTTGCTGTTCAATCGTGACCAAAATTTCAGAAGGAATAGCTTTATGCGAAACGATCAGATTCTTAACTCTACAGTAGTTAATGATTTTCCAGATTCGAAGGTCTCGATGTCAATACTGTGACATCACAATCACAGGAAGTTTTCAGACGGTCTAGAAACAACTGTATGCAGGCGATTGCAGGGCCCAAGTCAGCTTTCGATGCCTCTTTATTCCCAACTCATCCTTCGCCAGTGGCGTACCTAGGGCTTCCCGCGCCCGTGGGCAAAGTCAGTTTTTGCGCCCCCTACCCAGACCTTTCGTGGCAGCTTAGATGCGAAAAGTGAGTCGGGAAATAAGCGGCGTCGAGAGCTGAATCGGGACCCACCTGAAAATTTGCGTATGACTGTAACATCACGCATTTGACGTCAATGCGTCAAATCTTGGAAACTATTAACTGTCGTAGAGTTAAGAATCTAATCGTTTCGCGTGATGCTATCCCCACTTTGAATTTTCGGTCACGATTGAACACTCAAACTGTTGTATTGCGACATTCCCATCTGCAGTAATACATTCGAATTTTAGCAATTAGTGAAAGAAAAGGCAAAAAGCTTTCATCTGAAAAAATCCTCAAGAATCTTAATGACCGAATTTTAATGGGACAAAAATCTTCTGACAAACACAACATATAAGTGACCAGAGTTGCACCGTTGTGTTTTAAAGCACGTTTAATCGGCGCCTGTTTAAGATCCCAAATGCAGCGTACTTTTCTTGCTCCTATTTCCTTCGTCAGGCTTTGTCACAATCACCGCTGGTGACAGCTATAGGGCAGGATGGCCAACCTATGGCTCATGCGCCAAATTTTGTGCATTGGATGATTCAAATGGCGCATCTTCGTGATCGAAATAAATCAAAGTAGCAAACCTCAATATTTTATCGGATTTTTGTTTCGTACAAATCCATTGTGAGTTGTCTCTTATTATCTTGAAACAAGCTGGTCATGATGTTCCGGAAGAAAAAACGAGCCACCTGAGGAAAGAGCTCTTTTTGTGAAAAAAACTGGCTATTTGATCTGGAATTTTTTTAGTTGATGTTAATGACCATCTCAAATCATCTGAATATCAAACTGCAGAGCAAGAATAAATTGTTTCCTACCTTAATAAATCTTATCAATACATTCAAGATGAAGTTAAAACTGTTCATTTCCCAGTTAGAAAATGAGGATGTGAGCCAGTTTCCGTATATAAAGTAGCAGAGTTGAGTTGAGTTGATTTTATTTGGCGATAATTAATATTCAGCTAGAAAAAACACAAATCAGTGCAAGGACGCCAGGGCATTGAAGGAACCGGAAGGTTGTCGAGTCGATGCCCCTCAGCAGTTAAATTAGCAGATTGAAGGTAGTGTTGATATTTACAATGGAGAAAATGCACTGAAAAGATTAAGTTATTGCAAGACTTTTTGATATTGCTGAAGAAGAAGACTGAATCTTTGCATTTGTAACCCCGTTCTTACTTAGTGAACAAGATAATATGAAAATGCCAATGCCAATAACACACAAGTTAGAAAAGCTAAGTATGTGCAAAAAATAGACTAAATATTGGACTGTTGAAAACCGGAAAGAGTGCTGTTTTCAGATGAACGTAATTTTTTGTTCCAGGAAAACACAGCAGATTTATTAGGATCAGGAATGGTGAGCAATTAAGTCCTGCCCATTGCAGTGAGCTAGCAAAGGAACCCAAAAAGATGTTCTGGGGCAGTTTCAGTAGTAGCTTCACTCATGCCAATGGAGGGTATGATGAATTTATACAAATACACTGATGTAATTGAGAGAAAAGCCATTCCGGATATGAGAAAGGCATTTCCAGATGGTGGAGGACAATTCCAGGATATTGCCCGTGTCTTTCATCTGAAAAAGTTAAGGCGATTTTCAGGAAGCAAAATTAAATGTGGTGGATTGGCCTGGAAACTCGCCAGATCTTAACCCCATCGAGAATTTGTGATCAGTAAGAAAATCTCGGTTGCAAAAATTCGATTGCACTACCATGACCAAGTTAATAGAGGCCATCATGGAAGTATGGAATCCAGGGTTGCGGAGTCGGAGGTAAAATGTCTGACTCCAACTTTGACATTTTCAAAATTTCCACTCCAACTCCGACCTTTCCACAATTTCCGACTCCTTAAAATAAAATTAATGAATTTCGGCGGCCAAGACTTTTGTAGCAACTAACACTCAATGGAAATCGTGGTACAAAGCAAGAATTACCTGTTTCAATAAAAGTTTCATATGAAATTGCACCATCTCAACAGGAACTCCCAACTTAGGAATGTGGCGGCCAGAAGATAGCGCCACATGTAAATAAATGCTCACCGCTAGATGGTGTCCATGAGTAACAAGTCACTGTGATAGTCATCACAAGCAAATTATCGTAATTGTCTTATCCCTATATAATGATAGTGCAACCTAGTAGTAGTAGAGTGAACTCAGTGAGGGATCTCTATTGCTGCTGGTTGCTTTCCTGTTAATTAATGCCCCAAATTGCCATTTTTCGCTTGTGCTTGTCTCAGCAGTTCAAGGCGATGCAGTCAACTGCAACAGGAGTGTGGTGTAAAAAATGATCCAATTGGACTCCGGAGTCGGACAGAACATCCGACTCTGACCCCTAGTGTCATTAGGAATCCGACTCCACCAAAAAGCCTCCGATTCCTTGCCACTCCGTAACCCTGAATTGGAATCACGACAGCAAATCAAGCAAAATTTTCAAAAACTGTTAGAATCCATGACAAAGCGAGTACCGAATTTCTTCGTGTCCTATTACTGTATTAGGTTTAAAGAAGTATTAAATTTACTTTTGTTAATGAGAATTACTACAGCCTACTATTAATGTTTAATTTGATGTATAATTGCGAAATTCACAAAGCAACTGTGTGTTATGTGGATTATTTGAGATCAGCCTGCAACCTTTTCAAATTAGTAATAACATTGATAAATGTTTATGATGTAAGTACAATACCAAATAAAGCATATCATTTTCTAGTCATAGTATTGAAAAGCTAGTGAAGCTCTTAATTAGTTATAAGGGGCCCAAAACAGCTCTCGCACCAGCATATTTTGTTCCTCTCATGGGCCCTGTTCCTGCTGCATTAGTTTAAGGAGTTTCAGTGGGCAGACGAAGTCTAGTATCTACAATTAAAACAATATAGCATCATTGATTAAATATGTACTGACAATAATCACCTGTATCTGACAGCTTCACCACTCACAGTATCGTCTGCAGAAATTATCTTACACCAAATACCTAAAACGATTTGATGAAATTTTTAAAACAAGACGAAAAGTTAGGCAGGTTTACTAGTAGCCTATACATCTGACACAATAAAGTCATGACTGCACTAGTTGAATGCTGAACCAGGTGTTTGTATTAGGCTACTAAGTTTTACTCTGTCCTGATCGTTCGGTCTGCATCTTGATTAAAAGCAGGCCCGTAACCAGCTTGGGACCGGGAGGGTTTTCTGGGAAGGGCCCAAATTTTTAAACTATGTCCAACACATTTTTCCATGGGAGCGAAAAAATGTTTAGAGTGGGCTTTGCCCCCTAGTTACGGGCTTGATTAAGACTAATAAGTTCTCATTTTCGGAAATGTTGCGAAAAGATCATATCTGTGACCGAGTGCGAAAAAGTTTTACCACGGTTGAATAAGCACGATGACGTCATCGAATGAGAGTTCATGAAATTGCCCCCCCCCCGAAATGAAGAAATGGTTGCGCCCCTGCATTAACTTAATGGTTCTTCAAATTGTTTGATTCCATCTCTCGCACTGCGCGTTTCCTGTGGGGTGGTATGGTATCGTGCGGCTGGTTGCAACGCCTCTGGAGGTCAGATATTCCTTTAACTCCCTGGACATAAAATAGGCTCCTAGGTCACTATGGACGAATCCTGGTAAACCAAACAAACAGAATAGGCGTGTTAAACATTCAATAACAACTTTTCTTGTCATGTTTCGACAAGGGAACACAAACGGGAACCTGGTGCATTCGTCAATCATGATCAATAAGTAATTGTTACGGCCTTTGACAAGCCCTTTGAAATCGGTGCTTATTGTTTGCCACGGTTGAATAGCTTTTATGAGAGTTTCATCACATTTTCTGAAGAATCTGGGCTTTATTTCGGCACATGAACGGCATTCTGAGCATACCCGTTTTACTTCTTCAATGGAAAAAGGTAAGTTTTTGCACCTAACGAAATGATTCAATGATTCATCTCATCACACTTGGGTGGCCGAGGGTTTCATGAATTTTCAAAAGGTTGAGAGGTGAATTACGTACAATTGTTGATCCACATACCCTTGAAAAAGTATTAGGAGCTGTGTTGTCTATTCCAGGTCTATGCAGAACGTTATAGTTGAATACGCTTAATTCAAGACGCCATTGTTGGATCTTGTCATTTTTGATCTTACCTTTTGTGTTAAACATATACACAACAGATTTTTGGTCGGTAATCAAAGTGAAGGTTCGACCATGCAGATAGTGCGCCCATTTTCGAACCGCTTCTGATCGACGTGGCCTCTTTTTCGATGGAAGAGTAGCGACATTCACTTGGTGATAACGTTCGAGACATAAAGGCAACTGGACGACCACCCTGATTTAACACGGCGCCGATTGTGTACTCAGAGGCATCACATTCCACCATGAAGGGTTCATCTTCATTCCCAAACACCTTTTCAACTCTTTCTGAGACTTGGGAACAGGATAATCCACAAGCGGTTGAAGACGGGCAGGGTCGGGTTTTATTTGGCCTTGAAAAACTTGACAACCAAGGAGGTCGAGTTGCATTACAGAATAAATCAATTTGCTTTCATTGAAGGTAAAACCCTCAGTCTTCGCGGCATGCAACAGCGCCTGTAAATTTTGTCATGGTCCTCTTGGCTCATTTCCGCCACAGTAACATTATCCAAGTATGCGAACGTATTTTGCAGCTTATATCTCTCAATCAAGTTGTCAATGATCCTTTCAAAAGCCACAACACCATTTGTTACCCTGAATGGTAACCTACAATCAGTGGTGTGTTTAAGAGGAGGCGAGGGAGGCACTTGCCTCTGGCCCCCCATTTTTGCCCCCCA